>Ga0180438_10000198_pt1 | contig 128196 bp, 111 predicted proteins | sample SS_ome_12_FD_132455 | JGI IMG/M metagenome (GOLD analysis project Ga0180438, IMG submission 132455) | Hypersaline lake sediment archaeal communities from the Salton Sea, California, USA - SS_3_D_2 metaG | ecosystem: Environmental > Aquatic > Non-marine Saline and Alkaline > Hypersaline >... | reverse complement strand
CTTTTTTGATAGCGCTTCCTCCAGGATGGACTTGTCCAGTGCCAGGTCTGCCACCAGCTTTTTCAGCCGCGTGTTCTCCCGTTCCAGGTCTTTCAGACGTCGCGCCTGGCTCTTATCCATGCCCGTAACCCCAAAAAACCTCATCTGCGCTTAAGTCAGGCCTATGCAGCCTCCCGATAGTACTCGTGAATGATGCCGCCAAACACATCTCGACGATGGATTTCACCTTGTGTTTCAGGAGTGGGGAAAGGGATTGGCGATTGCTGGTCAATCCCCTGATGAGGACGGTGTTGGTTGTAGTGAGCGACATATTCCTTTATCACACGCCGTAGATGGCCTTCATTGATAATCAGCAGCTTGTCCAGACATTCCTGTCGAATCGTTCGTACCCAACGTTCGGCGAAGGCATTTGAATTGGGAGCGCGATGAGGGAGATGAATCACATTGAATCCGGTTGACTGGAAGATGGTGTCAAACAGCTCAGTGAATTTCCTATCATTGTCATGCAGCAGGAAGCGGATCTTGATACCTTGTTCCTCCAACTTCCACACCATCTGGCGTGCTTGTTGATTGACCCAGGCAGCCTTGGGATGCCTGGTGCAGCCAGCAAAGTGGACTCGGCGACTGCCTACCTCGATGAAGAAAAGAACGTAGATCGTTTTCAGAAAGAGCGATTCAATGGTGAAGAAATCACATGCCAGGATCTGATCTTTGTAATGGGTCATCAAGTGACGCCACTGGGGAGAACGCCCTCGTTCCGGCACCGTTGGGCTGCCATGCCGCTTCAGGATATTGCCCACCGTCTCGTCACTGATATCATAGCCCAGCTTGCGACATTCACCCTCGATGCGACCATTACCCCAATCACTGTTCTCTCTGGCCAGTTTGACGACCAAGCGCTCCAGTTCGCTGTCTGTTCGAGGACGACCTCCCCGGTTCTTGCGACGGTAGGTCCATTTCCGACGGACCAACTCCCGATGCCATTTGAAGACCGTTTCTGGTTGAAAGATGCGGATGACGTCACGCAACTGCTTGGCCGTTCGATTGGCACTCGATTTCAGTTTTGTGGTCAGAACGACCAGGGGCAGCTTTTCAGCTTGTGACACCCGCAGCGGTTTATCCAGCTTTCGCTCCAGAATAGCTAACTGTCTGCGCAGTAGCAGGATTTCAAGGTCTTTGGCTTGATCTGTTTTCCTTCCCATGCTCAGCCATTCCAGTATGGTTGAGAACACCTGCATAACAACAAACCAGACCATTTATCCTCATTTCGACTTGATAGGCAAAGCGACTAGTCTACCAAGTCAAGGAGGTTTGATCTGGTTGATTCAGGTAGGGATGAGGTTTTTTGGGATTACGGGCGTCTCGCATCTCCTGGAAGCCGTCGCGGTCCAGGCTCCAGTCCGACTGGGCGCTGTCGGTGAAGACGCCCGCAACCTGCCAGCCCCGCCGGGCGATCTCCTCCCGGCAGCGCTGAACCTGGTCCTCGATGCTGAGCTCGTTCTGCGCCTCGGACGAGTAGCGGGCGTAGATGGCGACCCGGAAAGAGAAGCGGATCAATGCCCAGCCACAGCCAGTTGGTACGCCTGTTCCCAGCTATCGGCGCTTTCATCTCGTCGACCTGGATGTAGGCCAGTTGCAGGTCCGCGAACAGCATGTTGTGCAGCCGCTCACCGTGCCCCCCGGCGCGCAGCAACCAGCGCGTGACGGTCGCGTCCACATGCCCCGTGAAGCGCACCAGCACCGAGATGTCTACCCCCTCTGCCAATAACCAGAGGCACATCTCCACCCGGTCGGGTGCGGTCTTCAGGTAGTACAGAGGCGTGTTGCGCCGCGAGCTGAAGCTGCATTTGCAGGCTTGGCAGCGCAACGTCTGGATGTGTTTGTGCTTGCTGCGCTTGCCGTTCCCGACCAGTGCGTGACGGGACGCATCCCGGATACCAAAGCAAGCACAATGCACGTTCGGACAGGCAAAACCCTGTGTCCTGATACGCTTCTTGCGTCCGCGTTTGCTCTTGACCTGCGACCACGGTTTCACATCGCGTCGGATGCGTGGCAGGGTCAGGCTCACCCCCGCCTGACACGCCGGGCAGTCTTTGGGTGATTTCGGTTGCACCGTCGCGGTGGCCCCTTCTTTACCTTCCTCCACAGCTTCCCCAGCCGCCTACGGTGCCGTTTCCACACACCTCTCAGCAGCGCGTACACCAGACAGGCGATGATCAGGTATTCAAGTCGTATTCCAGATGGCATGTCCGTACCGGAGGAGGGATCATGAGCAGCAAGAAAGCTCCCGGAGCTTAGCGCCACCCGGGAGCTTGTCAAGCTGTGTGGAGTGTTTTACCCTGTTAGATGAGCCCTGGAATTATCCTGCGTTCCCGACGGGAGTACCGGATTAATTTTTGAGGAGTACGCCCTGCTGTGATAACACTTGGAGCCTGAACCTCATGCAGGACAAACTTGACCAACTGAAAGCCCTCCTTCACCCGGCCCACGACCTGACGATGGCCGCCGCGCTGCTGCAGTGGGACCAGGAGACCTACATGCCGCCAGGAGGGGTCGAGGCCCGTGCCGACCAACTGGCCACGCTCAGCCAGATGGCGCACGAACTGTTCACCGCCGACGAGGTGGGCCAGTTGCTCGAAGAACTGGCCCCCTACGAGGCCGACCTCGACTACGACTCGGACGAGGCGAGCCTGATTCGCGTCACGCGCCGCGAGTACGAGCGCGAGCGCCGCGTGCCCGCCGAGTTGGTGGCCGAGATTGCGCGCGCCGCCTCGCAGGCGCAGGTTGCCTGGGTCAAGGCCCGCCAGGCGTCGGACTTCGCCACCTTCCGACCCTGCCTTGAAAAGAACGTCGAACTGACCGTCCGCCGGGCCGGGTGCTTCGACGTGCCCCCCAGCGGTCACATCTACGACCCGCTGCTCGACCTCTACGAGCCGGACATGACCAGCGCGGGCGTGCGCGAGGTCTTCGAGGCGCTGCGCCCGGCGCTGGTCGAATTGACCGCGCAAATCGCGGAGAGGCAGGACGCCGTGGACGATAGCGTCCTGCGCCAGCCCTACGACGAGGCCGCCCAGTGGGATTTCAGCCTCGTCCTGGCGCGCGGCTTGGGCTACGATTTCGAGCGCGGGCGGCAAGACAAGTCCCCGCATCCCTTCACCACCTCGTTCAGCATCGACGACGTGCGCATTACCTCGCGGATTGACCCGGCCAACCCGGCGGTCTGCTGGTTTGGCACGGTTCACGAGAGCGGGCACGCGCTCTACGAGCAGGGCGTCAGCAAGGCCCTGGCCCGCAGCCCGCTGGCCGTTACGGCTTCGCTGGGCGTCCACGAGTCGCAGTCGCGCCTGTACGAGAATAACCTGGGGCGCGGCAGGCCCTTCTGGGAGTTCTACTATCCCCAGGCCCAGGAACGCTTCCCCGCGCAGCTCGGCGGCGTGAGCCTGGATGCCTTCTACAAGGCGGTCAACAAATCGGAGCCGTCGCTCATCCGCACTGAAGCCGACGAGGTGACCTACGGCCTGCATATCATCCTGCGCTTCGAGTTGGAGCAGGCGATGGTGACTGGCGATGCCCGCATCGCGGACCTGCCCGACCTGTGGAACGCCAGGATGCAAGAGTATCTCGGCCTCACCCCGCCGGACGACGCTCAGGGCGTGCTGCAAGACATTCACTGGGCGCTGGCGGCGATTGGCTACTTTCCCACCTACCTGCTGGGCAGCGTGCTAGCGGTGCAGATTTACGAGCAGGCCAAGGCCGAGCTGCCCGGCCTGGAGGTGGGCTTCGCGCGCGGCGATTTCGCGCCGCTGCACGACTGGCTACGCGAGAAGGTACACGCGCACGGGGGCAAGTTCACCCTGCCGGAACTCGCCGAACGGGTCACTGGCGGGCCGCTGTCCATCGAGCCGTACGTCAATTACCTGCGGGCTAAGTATGGGGAGGTCTACGGGCTGCAGCAGTAGGGGCGAGGCACCTGTCCTGAGCGAAGTGTGAGGATGCCTCGCCCTACCTGAAAGGGAGACACCATGATACGCTCACTGTACCGCACGGGGGCAGGGGAGTTTCGCACCGACCTGAAATCCGACGAAATCAACGCCGCGCTGAGCCACGCGGGCGGGTTGCTCTGGCTGGACTTCGCGGGCGGGCCGCCGGAGGCTTGCGAGCCTCCTGTAGGGTGGAAAAACCTGATCAGGCCGGGAAAACAACCTCAAGCGGCCTCTCGATAATGGTCGGAGGCGAGGCCACCCAGCACTTTTCGACGGCGTAGATCCCCCTGCCCAATGGTCCTTCCAGTGTCGAGCGGTGTCCGCTGCGTTGGCCCGAGGTGCCCGATAAGGCGTCCGGATAGTCTTCATCTTCTCAGCAGCGAACACGGTGTCGAACGAACGTGTGAACTTCTGGTCACGGTCATGGATCAGGAACCGGTGGGACACGGCCTTGGTTAGCACTTCTCTCAATGTCCAGGTCAATTGTCTGGCCTGTTGGGTCACCCAGGTATTGTCTGGGTTTGCGGTACAACCAGCGAAGTACACGCGGCGCGTCCCCAGGTCAATGAAAGATAGCACGTACAATGTCTTGAGCCAGATGGTCTCAATCGTGAAGAAGTCACAGGCCAGAATCTGTTCCCTGTAATGGTTCAAGAAGGTTCGCCAGGTACTGCGTCCCCGTTGCGGAGCTGGCGGAATCCCATGTCGATTCATGATGTTGGCCACCGTGGTTGGATCGAGATCAATCCCCAGCTTGCACAGCTCACTCTGAATGCGGTCGTATCCCCAGCGTGGGTTCTCGCGCGCCATCTGGATAATCCACGCTTCAATTTCAGGGGCTGTGCGTGGTCGTCCGCCAGCTTGTCTGCGCTTGAACGTCCACTTGCGCCGCACGGCTTCTCGGTGCCAGTTCAAGATGGTTTCCGGCCTGAACAATCGTACGCTGGCGGCGAGCGACTCCGGGGCATTGGTGGCAGTCGTCATCAGCCGATGCACCACAGCGGCCAGCGGCACCTTCTGTCAGCGCGGGATGTGCGGCCCACGCTTCTGTCGGCGCTCCACGATCCGCAGTTGCTGTCGCAGCAGGAGGAGTTCCAGATCTTTCTCTTCACCCACCATCCGGCAGATAGCAGCAGATCCAGGACAAACGTCCACACAAACAACATCATTTGAAAGAACACTGACACCTCATCTGATAGTGGCTTTTAGGGCAATGCTGAAAGCAACCCTCGATGAGGTATGGTGTCAGTTCTTCATCGAGCCACGGACCGACTAGGTTTTTCCACCGAGCATTACAGACACGCGCTTCCTAGCGCGCGCATCCCGACGTCGAGGACGGCCACACGTCCCCTCGACCAGCTCCACAGCGTCAGGCTTCACATCCGCCTAGCACGCGGGGCAAATTTCGGTGATTTCGGCTGCCACCTTCGCGGTGGCCCTTTCTTCACCTTCTCCCTCAGCTTCTCTAGCCGCCTGCGGTGCTGTTTCCACATACTTCTCAGCAGAGCATACCCCAGACAGGCGATGATCAGGTGTTCAATTCGTATTTCAGATGGCGCCCAGGCGGCGCTCTCGCGGACCAGCGCGCCCGAGTTGCAGACTGCTCACACAAGCTTTCTGCAGGCCGAAATGCTCGTGACGTCCCGGATGAACGCGGCCCATCGACCCATGCCTTCTAATCCGGGTGGCCTCTCACAATATCTCGACAATCGTCGCCTCGCCCTGCCCCACGCCCACACACAACGTCGCCAGCCCGTAGCGCATCGGCTCCCCGGCAGCCTTGCGGCGCTTCATTTCGTGCAGCAGCGTGGTCAGGATGCGTGCTCCGGAGCAGCCCAACGGGTGCCCCAACGCAATCGCCCCGCCGTTCACGTTGGTAATCTCATGCCGGAAGCCCAGTTCCTTCATTACGGCCAGCGCCTGCACCGCGAAGGCTTCGTTCAACTCGATCAGGTCGATGTCGCCAATCGTCAGCGCGGCCCGCTTCAGGGCCTTTCGCGTGGCCGGAATCGGCCCCAGGCCCATCGTGCGTGGGTCCACCCCCGCTGCTCCTGAGCACACCCAGCGCGCCATCGGCTGGACGCCCAACGTCTTGGCCTTGTCTGCGCTCATCAGCAGCAACGCCGCCGCGCCGTCGTTGATGCCCGATGCATTCCCTGCTGTCACTGTCCCGTTGCCACGAAAGGCGGGCCGCAGCCCGGCTAGCCGCTCCATGTCGGTGTCCATCTCCACCCGTCCATCGACGCGCTTGTAGCGTGGATGCTCATCCGTATCGATGATGAGTGGATTCCCCTTGCGCTGCGGCACCTCGACCGGCACGATCTCATTCGCAAAGCGCCCGCTGTTGATCGCGTCCACCGCACGACGTTGGCTTTCCAGGGCGAAGGCGTCCTGCTCCTCGCGACTGATTGTTCCCGTCAATTCGTAGATGTTCTCGGCGGTCTCGCCCATACTCTCCAGCCGAAACCGCGCCTCTAGCCTCTCGTTGGGATAGCGCCAGCCCAGCGTGGTATCCCACGCGGTCACGTTGCCAGTGGCGAAGGGACGAGCTCCCTTAGGCACCGAAAGCGGCGCACGACTCATGCTCTCCACGCCCCCTGCGATCATCACCTCGCCCTCGCCAACCTTGATCGCTCGCGCCGCCTGGTTGACTGCGTTCAGCCCCGAGGCACACAGGCGATTGAACGTGACCGCACCCACGTCCACCGGCATCCCAGCCAGCAAAGCCGCCATCCGGGCCACGTTGCGGTTATCCTCACCTGCCTGGTTTGCACAGCCGAGGTAAACCTCCTCTACAAGCGCCGGGTCGATCCTCGTTCGCCCCACAATCACCTTGATGACCAACCCGGCCATGTCGTCGGGCCGGACGCTGCTCAGCATACCGCCGTGCCTGCCAATGGGCGTCCGCACAGCGTCGATAATAACGACTTCTTGCATGGGAACACTCTCCTGTAACGGCGGACTCGGCGGATCGTCGACTCACAGCTTGTGCGCAGCACCTTTCGGGTCGAGGACGTCGCGCAGCAGCCGTAATTCCTCGTCGATGGGCGGCTGTGTGGCGGGCAGCGGGTCGGCGACGCGCAGCGGCCAGCCGGTGGCCTCGCGCACCTGATCGACTGTCACGCCGGGATGCAGGCTCGAGAGGACCAGTTCACCGCCACTGGCAGGGTCGGGCGTCAACACGCCCAGGTCGGTAACGATGGCCTGCGGCCCCGCCCCGCGCACGCCGCTCCGCTGGCGAGCGTCGCCCCCGCTCAGGTAACCCGCGCCGGTCACAAAGTCGCAGCGCTCGGGGAAACGGCGCGGCTGGTGCGGTGTGATGAGATAGGTACGACCCGCCCAGGCGGCGATTTCGGCCGCCCCGCCGGAGCCGGGCAGGCGCACTTTGGGTGCATGGTAGTCGCCGATGACCGTCGCATTGACGTTGCCGTAGCGGTCGATCTGGGCGCCACCCAGGAAGCCCACATCCACCTTGCCACGCTGGAGGTAGTAAGCGAAGACCTCGTACATCGAGCAGATGGCGGTCGCGCCGCTGACCAGGCACGGATCGCCAATCGAGAGCGGCAGGCGGGCGGGCTGCGCGCCTATGATGCCCGCCTCGTAGATGAGCGTCAGGTTGGGGGCGTGTGTCCGCCGCGCCAAGTTGCAGGCCAGATTGGGCAGGCCGATGCCAACAAAGACCACGTCGCTGTCATCCAGAAGGCGCGCTGCCGTGACGACCATCAACTCGCGCGGTGTGTAGTCAGAAGCGACCATAGTTCACCTCCCCACTGAGACCCTCTTGCACGGCAAGGCGCGCGTGGGTGTCTTGGCCCAGCTTTTGCCAATAGGCAGCGCGATCGGGGACGTCCTCACTCGTGACCCATTCGCCGAGCCAGGCTGCCACGCCCTCGGCCGACTGGCTGATCTGATCCCACTCCAGGTAGTAGGAGTTGTCGCGGTCGTAGTAGCCCTGCGCGTAGGAAGGGTGCGCGCCGTAGGGCACGTGGCAGACGGCGGCCACGACGAAGCCTGGTACGATCGTACGGTTGGGATCAGCGCGGATGACGCTTTTGTCTACGATCTCCTCAGCCGTGACAATGACTGTCTGAGCGGCAAAGGCCGCCTCGCGCTGTTCGCCAATCACGCCCCAGATTTGGGCGTTGCCCTCGGCGTCGGCGCGCTGGACGTGAACGATGGTGACGTCCGGGTTCAGCGCCGGGACGGTGTTTAGCGTCTGGTCGGTGTAAGGACAGTCCACCGTGCGGTACTGTGGGTTGGCGCGCAGCAGGTCATCCGTGCCAACCGGCAGCATCGGCAGAAAGGGCAGCCCGGTAGCCCCGGCCGTCAGGCGGGTGATGATAGCGTAGTGGGTGTACTCCTCGATCTCCAGCTGGCCCGCCTCGACGGCGCGTCGCACGGCACGCAGCATGCCGACGCCAGGGTTGCCCCCCCAGGAAAAGACCAGCCTGCGGGCGCAGCCAGCCGCGACCATTTGGTCATAGAGCAGGTCGGGCGTGGCGCGGCAGAGGGTGAGGTCACGCCGCCCCTGGCGGATAATCTCGTGTCCGGCTGCGAAGGGAATCAGATGAGTGAAGCCTGCCGCATAGACCAAATCGCCATCATCCACAAAGCGGGCGATTGCGTCGGATAAGGGTGTAAGTTTCATTTCCGACTAACCTCACTTTTGGGTAGTTGGGTGAGATCATCTCCACCCCACAGAAGGATACACGGGGGTCAGGATAAGCTCAAGCACGATCAAAACGGAATTCGCCAACCCCAGCACCACTGCCGGGGAACGTTGTTGATACTTTTATTACCTGCCGGCTACGGTAACAAACGTCCGAGTTGGTGGGAGGGACCAAGAGTCTGCGAAACCAGCGTAGGCAGGCAGACAAACCATCGGCGAACAAGGCGATGTCATGGGGATTGACCAGACGGCTCGCCTCATCCGTCAGCAGGCGGCGGATCAGTGTGGTGTTGCGTCGTCCCTGCATGTGGGACACCACGGTCTTTCTGGCCGGGCCTATCAGTTCCGCTTCCCAGGCCGGTTGTCGGTTGCTGCCGACAAATCCATACCGTTGGTCGGCTTTCAAGGCCTCGACTGCTACTTCTGGGCTTGTTGCTCGTGATGCTGTTGACCATGGCGACCCAACCGTCGATTCAACCGACGCATGGGTTCTGGGTCCATGCCCGCCAGGCGTGCTGTAACTTTGAAGCTGTACACTTCGGCCAGATGTTCCGCAACCAATAAGCTTGCGCTTCGGGGATCTTGCTGTTCCACAGCGCTGTGGTTTTGCGTTCGCTGAATTCGTCGCCGCAGTGAGTGTATCGCAAATAGCTTATGTCGTCTTGATCGTACACCTTGTGCACTCTCAGTTTGCCCTGTGCCTGTCGTCCATACAGTCCGCGCTCAGGGTTGACACATGCTAGCTTTCCAAGGGAGGTCGTGTGTTCTCTGTTTTGTTCATGTGGTAAGCTTGCCGCTCACATCGATCCCCGTCTATCCGTTGGTGATGATCTCACCTCATCGCCCTAGAGCATTACCAGCCAAGAAGGACAAATTGCTTGTACAGGTTCAGAGGTTTTTATTATAAAATGAGAGTATAGGACGCAGGGGTGCCAGCCTGCAACTGCACTTCATCAAGCCGTCGAGATATGGGACACTGGGGCCCGGACCAGGCAGGCAACCACCTAGAGCCTTCAAGGAGGAAATTACGGAGCATAAAGGACCATAACCAGAGACGAATTCTTTTTGAGCCTTGTTCTCTCTTGAATCCATAAGGAGAAGGAGTTCATGTGGCAGAAGAGAATGACTTGGTCCGTTGCATGCCTGGTGATTATCACCAGTCTGCTGCTGGCTTCCTGTGGTGGTGGCGCAGCTGAGGGCGAAGGCAAAGTTGCGACCTTCATTTTCACCCAGGAATTCGATACGCTCAACCCACTCTATACCAACATGTGGTTCTCGCAAATCACCAACGCGGTGTGGCTCGTCTGGCCCTGGCAGTTCGACGAGAAAAACGTTGCGTACCCAGTGCTGGTGACCGAAATGCCTACCGTCGAGAATGGCGGCATCTCTGAAGACGGCAAGGTTCTCACGTTCCAACTGCGCGACGACGTCACCTGGTCGGACGGCGAGCCTCTGACCGCTGATGACTTTGTCTTCAGCTGGGAGATGTACGTGGCCCCGGAGAACACCGTCGCTGCAACCTATCCCTACGACCAGATAGAGAGCATCGAGGCTGCGGATGACAAAACGGTTGTCGTGACCTTCGCCGAGACGTTTGTGCCGTGGGAAGCCAGTATGTGGCATGGCATCCTGCCAGCGCACGTCCTACGCTCCGTCTTTGAGGAAGAGGGCACCCTCGACAACGCAGAGTGGAACTTGGCGCCGACAGTAGGTATTGGCCCCTACGTCTTCGAAGAGTGGGAGTCCGGCAGCTTTGCGCGTTTCGTCGCCAACGAGAACTGGCCGGAACAGCCAAACATAGATGAGATCTTCATTCGCTTTGTGCCCGACGACGCCGCGCAGATCAACGCGTTGGTGGCTGGCGAGGGCGACCTGGGCACGTTCTTCGACTACTCCGACGTGGCAACGCTGGAAGAGGCGGGCGTCGAGGTCTTCGCCGTCGACTCAGGCTATAAGGAGGGATGGTACTATCTCCTCGGCGGCGAAAACCTGCACCCTGCGCTGGAGGATGTCCGCGTCCGTCAGGCCATTGCTATGGGCTTTGACCGCTTCTCGATCATCGAGGACTTGCTGCTCGGTCTGACTACCCCTGCCGCCTCGTACTGGGACAACTCAATCTGGGTTGACCCTACGATTGAGCCCTGGCCGTATGATCCCGACCGCGCCAACGAGTTGCTGGACGACGCCGGTTGGGTCGACACCAACGGCGATGGCACGCGCGACAAGGACGGCGTCGAGTTGGTCCTGGACTACGGGTCCAATCAGCGCCAAATCCGCCTGGATTTGCAGGTCGTGGCGCAGGAACAACTGGCCGAAATCGGGGTTGGGTTGGAGCTGCACAACTACGAATCGGACCTCTTCTTCGACCAGGAAGGCCCGGCTGGCGCGGGTGAGCTCGACATCATGGAGTGGTCGGACACGACCTACTATCCAGACCCCGACTGGTACTACTGGCTGTGCAGCGAGATCCCGACGCCTGAAAACCCCGAGGGCGCCAACTGGCAGCGGATCTGCGATGAAGAACTGGACGCGCTTTTCCAGTTGCAGCTCACGCAGAGCGACCCCAAGGAGCGCCAAGAGACCTTCCACGAGATAAGTCGCATCCTGTACGACGAGGTGTACTGGCTTGGCCTCTTCCAGGACCCAGACCTGTGGGGCACCAACGAACGGCTGCAGAACGTCAAGATCTCCGGCGTGACGCCGTTCTTCAATATCGCAGAGTGGGATCTCGCGGACGCGGAGGAGTAACGCGGGTCGACTCATGGCCATACAATTGAGGTGAGTTGAGGCCGGGGTGGCATGGCTCCGCCCCGGCCCACTACAATTCGCCGCCGAATGCACCGGCCTCGCAGGGGAGGAAAGATGACTCGTTACATCATACGGCGTCTCTTGCAAGCGATACCGCTGCTCTTCTTTATCAGCATCGTCGCGTTTGTGCTCATGATGAACATGGGCGATCCGGTGGCAACGATGGGGGGGCGCAGGGCGATACGCCCGCAAGACCGCGAGCGCCTGACGCGGCAACTTGGTCTGGATAAGCCAATCGCGGTGCAGTACCTGTACTGGTTGGCTGGAAACGACTGGGACAAGCTCGACCTCGACGGCGACGGTGTGGCCGAAACGCCTGGACGCCGGAAGGGTGTGCTACGCGGCGATTTCGGCACGTCCCTCGTTCACCGGGGCAAGCCGGCCATGGCGGTGATTTGGGATCGCATCCCGAACACCCTACTGCTCATGATCCCGGCGGAGATTGTAATTATCGGGGGTGCACTGCTCGTCGGCATCTACTCAGCCTTGCGCCAGTATTCGGCGCTCGACCACGTCATCACGGCCATTACGTTTGTTGGCTACTCGATGCCGATTTTTTTCATTGCACTGCTGTCTATGTACATCTTCGCGGTGTTGTTCAGGCGTTGGGGACTGCCTTACCTGCCCACGGTCGGGATGTTCGACGCCAGCGTCGGCAAGACGCCGCTTCAGGTTACGTGGCACATGGTACTGCCGGTATTCAGCATCGCCACCATCAGTATGGCCGGTTACAGCCGCTACATCCGGAGCACGATGCTCGAAGTACTCAGCCAGGACTATGTCCGTACGGCCAAGTCAAAAGGCTTGCCGCGCCGCGAGGTCGTTTTCGTACACGCTCTGAAAAACGCCTCGCTGCCCATCGTGACACTCGTCGGCCTCGACCTGCCCCTGCTGTTGGGCGGGGCGCTGGTGACGGAGAGCATCTTTGCCTGGCCCGGTATGGGGCGACTGTTCCTGGACCACCTGCAGCGTGCTGACGTATCGGTGGTGATGGGGATCCTGTTGATAACCTCGGTCGCGGTGATTGTCTTCCAACTGATCACCGACGTGGTGTATGCGTGGCTTGACCCCCGCATTCGCTACGATTAGGAAGGACAACTCAATGGATAGCACAGCGCAAACGACCGTTGCCCTCCTGCTTCACACCGCCGACGAACTGGAAGCGCCACCTCTGACGTTAAGACAGTTATTCTGGCGTCGCTTTCGGCGACATCGTATGGCGCTCTTTGGGGTCGTGCTGCTCCTGTTGTTGGTCGTGTATTCGTTCGGCGGCCCCTTGGTTTTTTCCGAGGCCTATGCCAATGCCACTGACACCAGTTTGCGGCTCCGGGCGCCGTCAGCCGAGCACCCCTTTGGCACCGATGCGGTGGGGCGTGACATCCTGGCCCGTACCATCTACGGGGGGCAGATTTCGCTGATGATCGGCCTACTGGCGATGCTGGTCGAGGTTGTTATCGGTATCACCATCGGCGCCCTGGCCGGTTACTTTGGCGGGCTCATCGACAGTCTGCTGATGCGCTTTACCGAAGCATGGCTGAACATCCCCGCGCTGTTCCTGCTGCTCATCATGGCGAGGTATTTCGGCGGGCGCATTCCCAACATCACACTGCTAAACCGCACCTTCAGCGGCAGCGTGGTGGTCATCATTCTCATCATCGGCGTGACGAGCTGGATGTACCTGGCCCGCATCGTTCGCGCGGAGTTCCTCTCGACCAAGGAAGAGGAGTTCATTCTTGCCGCGAAAGCGACGGGCACGCCGCACTGGGAAATCATCGTTCGGCACATCCTGCCGAACGCCACCGCGCCGATTGTCGTCTCGGCTACGTTGAGCGTTGCCAACGCAATCCTGCTGGAGTCTTATATCAGCTTCCTGGGGTTGGGCGTCCAGCCGCCGACGGCCACCTGGGGCAACATGCTGGAGCGGGTGGCATCCAATGAGATTATCCAGAATGCCCCCTGGATGTGGGCCTTCCCCGGCTCGCTGATTGTACTCACGGTGTTGAGCATTAACTTCATTGGCGACGGCTTGCGGGACGCGCTTGACCCGCGCAGCCGGGCAGTCTGAACAGGCAGCAGGGAAATCTCGATGAGTACTTTTCTCGAAGTCCAGGACCTCACGGTTCGCTTCCATACGCCAGAAGGCACCGTCCACGCCGTGAATGGTATCTCCTACGAACTCGGCGAGGGCGAGACTCTGGCGCTTGTGGGAGAAAGCGGCTGCGGCAAATCGGTCAGTATGATGTCCTTGTTGGGACTGATTCCGATTCCACCGGGCGAGATCGTCAGTGGGCGTGCGATTTACCGGGGCACCGACTTGCTCGAAATGACTGAGCACGAACTGGAAAACATCAGAGGTGCGGAGATTGGAATGGTTTTCCAGGACCCCATGACGTCCCTGAATCCCGTCTTGACCATTGGTCGGCAGATAACCGAATCCCTGCGCGTGCACGATGGATCAAACTCGGAGCAGGCCGAAAGGCGGGCCATTGAACTCCTGGATTGGGTGGGCATCTCCGATCCGGCCAACCATCTCCAGGACTATCCCCACCAGTTCTCAGGCGGCATGCGCCAGCGCGTGATGATCGCGATGGCGCTGGCCTGCAGCCCCAGCCTGCTGATTGCCGACGAGCCGACGACAGCGCTAGACGTTACCATCCAGGCGCAGATAGTGGAATTGGCGCTCAGACTGCGCGAGCAGATTAGGATGACCATCATCTGGATTACACACGACCTGGGTGTGGTAGCCGGGCTTGCCGACCGTGTCATCGTGATGTACGCAGGCTACATGGTGGAGGAAGCCGGGATTGAGGACTTGTACGAGGATCCCCGGCATCCCTACACGCTGGCTCTGCTGGCGGCTCTGCCGCGCGCGGACCGCCGCCGCCACAGCCGCCTGAAATCCATCCGGGGTGCGCCGCCGAGCATGCTGGTACAACCGACTGGTTGCCCATTTGCATCGCGCTGCGAATTTGTCATCGAGCACTGCTGGTCTGCCAACCCGCCGCTGACGCCGGTCGTGCCCAATCACAGAATCGCGTGCTGGGTTGACATTCAGACGGGAGACTCACGATGACTGTGTCCAATCCATTGGTCAGGGTTGAGAATCTGACGAAGCACTTCCCTGTCACACGCGGGATAGTCATTCAGCGCACCGTGGGCTACGTGCAAGCGGTGGACGACGTTTCGTTTGAGATTGCTCGTGGTGAGACGCTGGGATTGGTGGGCGAGAGCGGTTGCGGTAAAACCACTGCCGGGCGCACGCTGTTGGGATTGTATCCGCCAACTGGGGGCGAGGTGGAAATCGACGGTCACGACGTGGGCAAGGCAAAGGGACGGGATTTACTTGCCATCCGGCGCAAGGCCCAGATGATATTCCAGGATCCGTTTGCCTCGCTCAACCCGCGCTGGACGGTAAGCGCCATCGTGGGCGAGCCGTTGCGCGTGCACCGGCTGATCACGAGTGAAAAAGCGCGCCTGGAGCGCGTCAAAGAACTATTGGAACTAGTCGGGCTGAGTGCGCGCTACGTCAATCGCTTCCCCCACGAATTCTCCGGCGGGCAGCGGCAGCGCATAGGCGTCGCACGGGCGCTGGCGTCAGAGCCGGTCTTCATCGTCTGCGATGAGCCAATCTCCGCGCTGGATGTCTCCATCCAGGCGCAAGTTGTCAACTTGCTGGAGGACTTGCAGGATCAGTTCAGCCTGACGTACCTCTTCATCGCTCATGACCTGGCAATGGTCCGTCACATCTGCGACCGCGTAGCCGTGATGTATCTAGGCGTCATCGTCGAGATGGCCGGCCGTAATGAACTCTACGAGAACCCACTGCATCCTTACACTCAGGCGTTGCTCTCTGCCGTTCCGGTCCCCGACCCCAAAAAGGAACGCCAACGCCAGCGCACCATTCTGACCGGCGATGTACCAAGCCCGCTCAATCCACCCGACGGCTGTCGCTTTCATCCACGCTGCCCGATTGCGAAGGAGCACTGCAAGCAGATTGTGCCGGAGTGGCGGGAGATTGGGTGCGGGCGATGGGTAGCGTGTCACGAGGTGTAGAGGAGCGAGGGCAAGATTACCGCCGGGTGGCGCGCTCGTGGCGGCGGGCCTGCCGGCGGTTTTGCTGTTCGTGGATTTCGCGCACGTGGGCAATCTTCTCCTCGACGGCGACCTGGAGCCAGCGCGCGCCGTTCTCAGCCGTTGCCAGGCTGCCCGCGCCGTAACTGCCGGTGGTGGTATCGTCCTCCCAGGGGGGATTGGCAACCAGCGCGCCACCCTCTATCCAGTCCATGTAGTAATTGGGCGTGCTGATGAAATCTGTCTCGTCAACCACGCGCTCCATGTGGCACAGGTCAGGCCGCAGATGGAGCATAAAAGCGGTCTCCAACTCGCCTGCATGGCCCATGCCTCCTCGTTCTGAGAGGCGATATTCTGCAATGGCCGGCCCGCTCAGATGACCGGAGGTGTGGAGCCATGTCGTCGCTGCGAAGATGCCTCGCTGCTGCTCCCCGGCATACTTGACGACGTTGACCAGGAACGAGCAGTTGCCGCCATGCCCGCTTATCAGGTAGAGGCGGTCTGCTCCGCGTTCGATCAGGGCGGCGACGACCTCAAGCATGAAGTCCTCAAAGATTCGCCCGCCCATGTTGAAGGTCCCGGCAAAGGATGAGCGGAACGTGCTGACTCCATAGGGCAGTGTGGGTAGCATCTCGGCCTCGTCGGGGATGGCCCGCACCACGCCACACGCAATGGCATCAATGATGAGAGTGTCGGTGTTCATCGGCAGGTGGTAGCCGTGCTGCTCGGTATGGCCGCAGGGGATGAGGATGACGCGCTGCGGTGAGGCGACCAAACAGGGAACCGTGTCTATGACGGTGCGTTCAAGTCGCACCTGGCGCACACCCGGTGTCTCAAGGTCTTCTGGCCCCCTGTGCAGAACGTGCAGATTGGTGAAGCCTTCTTCCTGAGGACCGCCGAAAATGCTCGCCACGACGCGTTGCAGCGTCTCCGGGCGAACTGCCAGCACGCTGCCTTGCCAGCCGTAGGGTAGCGAGGGCAGCGTGCAGAACGAGTCGGTTTTCAGCGCACGTGCAATCTCGGCGTTGCTGTACCCTTCGCCCAACGGCAGGACGAGCGGCAGGTCGCGCGGCAGATCGGCCACTTCGGGCCAGGTCAGTTCCTCGTACCGCGTCACGCTTATGATGGCACCTCATGTTCACGCCACGCGGCTTGCACGATCTCGTACAGAGCGCGGGATTGCTCGTCGGTCAACGGGGGAACCTCGTGCCCGGCCAGGATGCGCTCGGCTTCAGCCTGCGCGTGCTTGACCGCCGTCGGGCGACCGGCGTCGTCCCACGTCGTCCATCCGATTCCCTTCACGCCCAGGTGTCCCTCCCAGTGTTCATCCGTGCGCAAGTGGCGAACGGTGTGCGGTTCGCCCAGGAAGAAACGAACCGGGGAATCCATCACCTCGGCGATAACGTCAACAGCCAGCGTATCTTCGTTGACGGCCAGACCGCGCCGTACGCGGCGCACCATGCCCATGATCTCGTCGTCAAGTACTATCTGCGCGTTGGACGACAGGGTGCCGCTCCCCATCTCGCCCACGCCGGAGAGTTCGTCCGCGCCCGCCAGCGCCGGGACAATCGCGTTCAGGACGCGCTCGTACCCGGCCTGCACGTCGATGGCGTAGCTGTTACCCGCCAGGCCGTAGACGTTGACCGGCAGGTTGTAGTGGTGACCGATCTGAACGGTCGCGGCGGACATCACGCCGATTTCCGGGTCCCCCCAGGTGGGTAGGGCCGTGCGCATGTCGATGGTCGCCAGACGCCCACAGTAGATCACCGGCAGCCCAGGGGTCTCCAGTTGCACGAGAACAACTGAGGCAAGTACCTCGGCGTTTTGCAGAGCCAACGCTCCGGCCAACGACATGGGGGCCGAGGTTCCCGTTTGCGGGCAGGGCAGCGGGCCAAAGGGCAGATCCCGGCGCGCGACTTCAAGCATGGCCTGCGTGACGCCCTCAGGGAAGTGCAGCGGGCTGACTGGGGAGGCTGCCAGCGAGATAGCGGGCGTGTCGCCGAAGACGACGTGCATCATCTCCGCCACACGGAGTGCCTCGGCCCGCGTGTGTACGCCCGGCCCGTTGATCGGCTTGACCGTGTGGCGCACGGTCTCGGCAAACATGGTCGGCACCATCGCGGGTGGGGGCACGTCGCGCGGGGTGTAGAGCGGCGTGATGGTCGTCACGTTATCGAGTGCATCCAGCAGGCGCGCGCTCTCGGCCACGTCACCGGCGGTGGCGGGTCGCGGGTCGCCGCCTGGCCGGTCAAGCACGTCACGCGCACCGCCCAGGTTGTGAACTTGCAGATCCCCCGCCCCCAACACCACCTCGCTCCCCTCGCGCCCGCGCAACGCCACCTGCGCCGGACAGTGTGCCAGGCAAGACTCGACCAGATCGGGTGGTATGCAGACCCGCTCACCGCACTCGCCAGCGCCGGTATCGAGCAGTAAGGCACGCGCTTCGGTGTCGTCGAGGATGATGCCCACCTCGGAGAGGATACGTAGCGTGGCGTGGTGTACGGCACGGACATCGTCTTGCGACAGAAACTCCACAGGATTCACGGTCTACCTCCCTTTTGTGGGGAGAGGCTACAGGAGATACCAGTCAACGAAACGCTGCATGTGCGTATAAAAGTCGAGTTGATTCTTGCGACGTAGCAGGCCGTGTCCCTCGTCAGGGTAAGTCTTGTACTCAAAGGTCTTGTCCTCGCGTTTGAGCGCCTCGACCAGTTCCTCCGACTGCAAGGGGTGGACAATCGGGTCCAGCATACCATGCACGACGAGTAGCGGGCGCCTGATGTTCGCCACCCGGTGCACCGGCGACCCGATTCGGTAGGCATCCCGGTCGTCGGTGGGATGGCCCATCATGCGCTCCAGGTCCTCGCGGGCCTCCCGGTTGCCCTGTGCCCAGGAGGTCAGGATATTGCAGTCCCCGTACTTCGCGACACCACAGGCAAAACGGTATTGGGGATCATCCGTCAGCGCGCAGACTGTCAGGTAACTGCCATAACTGGAGCCGAAGATGCCGATTCGCTCGGCGTCAAGCCAGTCGAGCGCCCCCAGATAATCGGCCCCACTCAGGCAGTCCTGGGTATCGTCTACTCCCCACACCTCATGGTTGGCCCGCTCAAATTCGAGGCCGTAGCCGATGCTGCCCCGGAAGTTGGGCGCGAGCCAGGTATAACCCTTGGCAACCATGTACTGCGCCCATATGTCCCACTCCAGGATGTACTGCGAGGTTGGGCCGCCGTGCGGGTACAGGATGGCCGCGCCGTTGGGGGTCTGGGGCCGGTAGAGGAAGGATGGAATCTCAAGCCCGTCGAAGCTCTTATAGCTGACCCGCTCCGGGATGACCAGGTTGAGCGCTTGCAGGGCCAGTGGGTTATTGAACGTCAACTGTGTCACCTGCCGGGTTTCAACATCCATGCGGTACAGGTCTGGCGGCTGCTCAGGGCTCTCGAACTCAAACGTGATGGCCCGCCCGCCGGGCAACCACTGTGGTCTGGCGTGCACGCCGCCTGCCGCACGCAGGGTTTCTAGCTTACCGCTCGCTACATCGACCAGTACCAGATCCAGCGCGCCGTCCCGATTGATAGTGCACAGGATACGCGTGCCATCTGGCGACCAGGCGGCGTCAGCAAGATCGTGCCCGGCTTGCGTCACCTGTCGTTCGGCTCCGCTCTCCAAGTCAATTGCGAACAACTCGTAGAAGCCAGACCGGTCGGAGAGAAAGGCAATCTGCCTGCCGTCCGGCGACCAACACGGCTCGGTATTTTCCCGGTCGGGCGTGCAGGTGAGCGCCTTGACCGTGCCATTCTCCAGATCGGCCAGCATGATGTCAGTGCGCGCCAGATCATCAATCGGTCCGTGCACGTAGACCACGTACCGCCCATCTGGTGAAGCCTCTGGGCTGTAATCGTGGCCTGGTCCCTGGCTGACCGGGCGCGGCCACGCGCCATCGCGGTCGGTCAGCAAGATGCGCGATCGCTCGTCCCGCTCGACGCCGATCAACAGACGATAACTGTCTGGCATCCAACGCGGCGACTTCGCGCGCGTGGTGAAGCTGGTGAGTTTCTCTGGCCGCCCGCCTCGCGCCGCCACTACCCAGACGTGCCCCTTATCAATATAAGCCAGCCACTCCCCGTCAGGTGACCACTGGGGCGAGTCGTCATCCCAATGGGGCTTGGAATCGCGGTCGGGGGTCAGGCGCTCCGGCCACCCCCCGGAGACAGGCATCACGTACAGATCAGAGAGGTCGCCCCGGTCCCAGAAAAAGGCAATCTGCTGGCCGTCTGGCGATGGCACGTGATTTCGCACCCTGTTCACCGACGTTATCAGCGGCAGGCTCCAACCCTCAGGTGGCTTGATGTCCGGTCGTGGCTGGGCAGGCCAGCCGCTGCGCTCGTATTTGGCTTTGATTTCCAGTTCTCTGAGCACTGCGTCAACTCTCCAGATGATAGGTATGGAAGGCCGTCGTGCAAGGATTCCCCCAGCACGCGTGCATCTCAAGATCGGTGAGATCCATAATCAGCGCTACGATGGTCTTTCCCTGGTCCGGCGATTCGTCTTCCGGGTTAAGGTGGCGACAGATGCTGTCAGGATGGTTTGCGTGGTCGCTCAGGATAGCCTTGAGCGTCTCAAGGTTGTGTGGCCTGGCGTTGTGCAGTAGGCGTGTGGCGCGGTTCACGCGCAGGTGCGAGCTAACCAAGTCTTCGGTCTCATCCTCCAACTGTTTCATGCGGCGCGAGTGATAGTTGTTGGTATGCGCCAGGTAGCCCTTAATGCCGTAGAGGATGGCAAAACGACGGGCTGAGACCTCTACGTTGTACAACTCGCCGCTCCGGTCCGCGATAAGGTGATTATAGCCTGCGGCGCGCGCCGGCAACAGGGTACTCCGTATGGCCTCCCCAAGCCGGGCAGCCCCCAACACGGCGCGCGAGACGAAAATGCGCGGCACGCCGCCGCGCACGTCGTCGGGGTAGACCGAATCGCAGCACTGGGCAATTCCTTGAGCATTGAATCCGATATTGGGCAGCAACCCGCCATAGGTCACGGCTAGGAAAGGCGGTTCGTCATCCGGTGTGGCGTTGACCAGATAGACGTTCTCCTCATCTTCGGGCAGCCAGTCTTCGTTGTGTCCTACGAGCACGTGTCCGTCCGCCGCCAACTCGGCGGACACGGCCACGCTGGTACACCGTTGATATATGGCGTCGTCGGTGATCTCTTCCCAGCAATTGAGCACCATCAAGTCATCGAAGGCGACCTCGGCTCCTTCGGCCATGCCCCTCAATTCATCGATGTGCCGGGGGGTATGTTCCACGGCGTAGGGGTAGTATTTGCTGGCTTGCAGCAAGGCCCCTTCCCAGGTCAGCCCCTGGCCGTGGCGTGCCGCAGCGCTCAGTCTGGCTTTGTAGGTCTCTACCATATGCCGGATGGTCGATGCGCTGGCTTCGCCAACCTGACATCCCATCTCCCGGTGACTCCCACTGACCTGAACCATAGGGATGACTCGTCCAGTGTTCATGTTCTAACTCTCATCCTTGAAATATTCTTCGGGATAGGGTGCTGCCAGCGGTGCGTCGTCGGGAATGGCCATGGTCAGCACCTCCTGACCAGGGTAGAAGTAAATGCCATGCGAGCGGCCAAGCACAAATCCATCGTACTCGGATCGCAACAGACCATCGCCCGAGGGACGACCCCACACGTCGCGCACCTCGGCGACGGGATCGCCGGCCCGCACCATATCACCCGCCTCAACCATGTGCAACACTACACATGCCTCGCCGACGCGTGGTGTATCGCAGTGCCGCACTGCGTAGTCAGGATTGATTTGCTTGATGCCCTCAATAGGCTCCATTGGGCCATCCAGCATCCCGGCCCAACGCATCACGTTGCGCGTGCCAGCCATCGCAGCCATCATGATCGCCGGGTCGGGCATATGCCCGGTGCCCAGTTCGGCGGTGAAGGACGGTATCTTTCCCACCAACATAGCGGCCCCAGATACAGAGCGGTGCAGCTTCTTGTCGATGTACTTCTCGGCAGGTAACTCGTTGACGATGGTATGGCCGTAAGCGCGCAGCATCTTGTCTTGCTTGGCGGCTAGGTCCTCGGCTTCTGCCCTGGCTTGCTCCGGGTTTTCGTCTGCGCGGTACAGCAGCCTGTCGCGGAAAGCAAATGAAATGGAACCGGTCCAGGCATTGTGGAAGTCTATCAAGTAATCGGCGATAGCAGTGATCTCATCGAATAGGCGCGCGTAGGCTACTTCCAGCGAAGAGGGTGGTTCTTCGTCCGGGTTGGGCTCTTTCTCGGGTTTCCCGTCAGGCCACAGACGATTGGGGTCAACCCGAACGTGGTAGGGTTCGCGCCGCATCGTCCGCAGGCCAGCAGGGCTAAGGGCCGGGATGGCAACAACGGTGCCTGTCAAGATGTCCACCAGTTCTTGAGAGATAAGCTTGTAGAGGACGGCCGACCCGGTATGTTCGTCGCCGTGAATGCCGGCTGTCAAACAGAGACAAGGGCCATCCGTCCTACCCTGAGCGACGATGACCGGCAGGAACTCTACGTGGCCCGTAGGATGGCTTAATGCCTCCCAGCTACTATATTGGATGGTGCCCGCTTTTGCAGTAGCATCTGCAAGGGAAATCGTTCTCGGCATGGAATTCTCCTAAGTAATCAGTCGAAAGAGGATAGACACTGAGTTAAGGTAGGAGCAGGTACAACATCTGGGAACGCAGGATCATTCCAGAGCGTGTATAGCAGAGTAAATCAGTCTGCACAACTTGACAATACACTATCCCGAGCGCCGCTTAGCTCCGAAGCTTTCTTGCTGTTGCGGATCTTTTGCCCAATACGAAGATGCCAGATGCCGATGCCAGTGCGGCAATCATAAAGCCGGGATAATTCGAGACATGCCATCGGGGGCACCCGCGAGAGCCGACAAACCGCGGATGTGCTGACCGAAACTGCCGTCAAAAGGCTTTGCCACCTTCATGTTTGAAGGCTATTTCGGTGCTGTGGAGTGTCAAACAAGCCGGTTGCCAGCCGGGCTGATGGTTTTCTAGCAGACGCCTCCTTGAGGCAGAACTGGCCTGCGCAAGATGTCACCCACCGACCAGATGCGGTTGGTGATGCCAGCCGCGATAGCCGGTGTGCGCTGTCGATACCTCCTTCTCAATCCTGGAACACGCACACTCAGAGACTCATGTGCTCTGGAGAGATGGTAATAGGCTCACCACCATTGGACATGCAGGTAGAGCGTCTCATTGGAGCGGGCCTTCGACCACGTTCTGCGAGCCAGCGCAGCGACCCCCTGCCTGATGGTCAGATTAAAGCGCTCAATGATAGCCGTCTGGATAGTATCCGATAGTCCCAGCAAGCGAAGTCGTTGAATGAGATTGATATGCTTTCCGCGCGAGGAGAAACCGTGCTTGCAAGCCTGGCAACGAAAGAGCTGAATATCCTTGTTGAGGCCCCTTTGCCATTTCCGACCAGTGCGTGGATAGTTGCATCGGTGATGCTGAAGTAGGCACAGCGTGGGTTCAGGCAGCAATGTCCCTGTGTGTCAATCCTTTTCTGTCGTCCGCGTGTGCTTTTGACCTGCTTCCAGGGGGTGACCTTACGTTTCGGATGTAAGGCTGGCAGGCACACACCGGCCCGGCAGGCAGGACACTTCTTTGGATTGCGCGGCTTCCACTGGCGTGGCGGGCCATTCTTGCTTTTCTTCTTCTGTTTTTCTTTTCGGATCTGGTAGTTGTGCCACAGGTTCTTGAACACCAGGTATAGCAGGATTGCAATGAGCAGATGCTCAAAACGCATCTGAACGGGCATTATTCGACTCGTTTGGAGGAAGATCTGGGCTAAAGCTTCAGTATCTTAGCCTCAGCGGCCTGCTTGTCAAGAACTTCAGACAGCTGCACCTTGAATCAGAGTGTTGGAATTATCACGGCTTCCCGGGGGCTGTACTCGACGCAGTTTTCCTTATATTTCTAACCGTCCAAATAGGTGAGGTGTCGATGCCTATCGCACCCGCGATATTTAGCAGTATCGGTCTCTTGAAGGTCAGTTCCTAAACGCTGTCGGACCACATGACGATTGGGGGACCCGGACCCAGCTGATCACTTTCAAGAAACCGCCTTCTCACATAGAAGCAGGTACTTCACTATTGCACTGATATCAGTCTCCTAGCGCTTATGATGCCCCCTCTTTGTTGTCAAAGGCTCTACGCTCTCCAAGAGTCTCCAAGAACACCCTTGACATACCAACCAAATCTATTGTACGATGGATCTGATATTTGATATTTGATCAGATCTCCAGGGATGGGAGAGCACATGGCAATCCCCCGGACCGTGAAAGAGGCACTGGTCGATAGTCTCCGAGACGAAATCATCCAAGGAGATTTGGTCCCTGGCCAGAAGCTTCGCCTGGAAGAGATTGCTGCTCGCTTTGAAGTGAGCACAATGCCCGTACGGGAAGCTCTTCGAGACTTGGAAGCCGAGGGTTTGGTAACCATCTTCCCTCATCGAGGCGCCGTTGTCACCCAGCTAAGCCCGGCTGACCTGCAAGACATCTATGAGATCAGGGGAACGTTGGAAGCATTGGGCGCACGCCTGGCTGTTCCGCACATGACAGAGGCCGTCATTGCAGAACTCACCGCAATCATCGAAGAAATGGATAGCCACATTGACGAAGTCGTCAATCTGGTAAAGCTAAATCATCGTTTCCACAGCGTCCTTTATGCTCCGTCGGACCGAAAACACTTGTGTGATCTTGTTATCACCCTTCGATATCGCACACAACACTATCTGCGCGCTTATATCGACCAGTTGGGCCGCATGCCCGAAGCTCAACAAGAACATCGTGCCGTGCTGGAAGCCTGCAAGGCTGGCAACGCCGACCTTGCTGCTTCCCTTATGTACGAGCACGTGGTCAAAGTGGGCAATGCAATAGTTGAACACGTCCGACAACAAGAAGAAGCCGCACAAACCACGAACTAGAGTCCATCCAAAAAACACGTATAGACACATTCTGGTCAGGCCAAACCAACTAGGGGAGGGAAAAAGCAATGCCTTCATCCACCGACCAGCTGGAGTTCTACGATCTGAGCCACCCCTGGGGACACAACGCTCCACTGTGGCCCTACTTCCCGGACGTAAAGATCGAACGGTTCCATTACCACGCTAAATCGAGAGTGCTCTCCCAGCAGATCACGACTTTCATGCACTGCACCACTCACACCGACGCACCTGCGCATGTCGTTGAGGGTGCGCCGTTCATGGACGAGGTGCCACTGGATCGCTTCTTCGGCACCGCAGTGGTTGTCTCAATCCCGAAGGGCAAGTGGGAGAAGATCATGCCGGAGGACCTTGAGAAGGCTGAACCCAAGATCCAGCCTGGCGACATCGTGATCATCAACACGGGCTGGCACAAATACTACGGCGACAGCATCCAGTATTTCTGCTACTCGCCCGGTTTGTACGTGGAAGCCGGGGAGTGGCTGCGAGATAAGGGCGTCAAAGCCGTAGGCGTGGACCAACAGGCCCTAGATCACCCGCTAGCCACGGCCATTGGCCCACACGGCCCTGGCGGACCGATCCTGCCTTGGGTGTGCGAGGAATTCGAGCAAGAAACGGGCAAGCGGGTCGAGGAGGTCTTCTCGCTGTGGGAGCCCTGCCACCGGGCTCTGCTGGGGAACGGCATCGTCGGCTTCGAGAATGTCGGTGGCGACATAGACAAGATCACCGGCAAGAGAGTAACCATCGCTGCCTTCCCCTGGCGCTGGGTTGAGGGCGATGGATGTATCGTGCGCATGGTTGCCATCGTCGATCCAACAGGTGAGTACCGGCTCTAATACTCAAGGAGAAGTACCATGAAGGTGACGCGTTTAGAAGAAGCGGTGAAATATAGTCCCCCTAAACACACCGAGACATGCCACGCCATGTGGTTACAGCACAAGAGTATGGGGTGCGAGGCCCCTTACTGGGTTGGCTGTTCGTACTACCTTCCTGGCGCCAAGGCCGAGTGGGATGCTTCTCCGCTGGACAAGATTTACATTGTCCTGGAAGGCGAGTTGACCGTCGAGTTTGAGGGCGAGACCGTCAAGCTGGGGCCAATGGACTCGATTTTCATCGGGCCAAATGAAAACCGCGAAGTGCGCAATGAAACCAACAGCGTCGCAACAATGCTGGTTGTGATGCCCTATCCACCGGAATAGGGGTGGTTCATCATGGAGAATATTCCAGACACCAAATCGCTGTTTGACGTTACCGACAAGGTGGCTCTCATCACAGGCGCGACAGGCGGATTTGGTCAAGCAAGCGCAAAAGGACTGGCAAAAGCTGGCGCAAAGGTGATGCTCACCGGACGCACGGCAGAGAAACTGGAGCCAGTTGTCAAAGAGATACAAGAAGCCGGATATGCGGCGGCCTATTCTGCGGGCCAGCCGGACGATGAGGACGATGTGAAGCGCGTTGTCGAAGAGACTGTCAAGCAGTTCGGTGGCATTGACATCCTCATCACTGCGGCGGGACTCAGCCGGGTCCATCCAATCACCGAGTTCCCGGTCGAGGAATTCGAAGAGATCATGGATGTCAACGTCAAGGGATCCTGGCTTATCAGCAGAGAAGTCGGCCGTGTGATGATAGAGCAGGGGCGAGGTGGCAAAGTCATTCTGGTTTCGTCCACGCGCGGCCTGCTAGGCATGAAGAATTACACCGGCTATGCGACCTCGAAAGGCGCGGTCCACGTCTTGACCCGTTCCCTGGCCTGCGAGTGGGGTGAGCACGGCATCAACGTGAACGCGATTGCTCCCACGGTTTTCCGCACTGATCTCACTCAGTGGATGTTCGACGACAAGGAATTCTACAAGGTGTTCCTGAGGCGCATACCCATAGGTCGTTTGGGCGAGCCGGAGGACTTCATTGGCGCAGTGATCTACCTGTCGTCGAGCGCTTCCGACTTCATGACCGGCGCCATCATGTATGTGGATGGCGGCTACACCGCCGGTTAGTGACGAACATGTCTTCTCCAGAACGTATCACGGTCATCGGAGCGGGGTTGATGGGCCACGGCATTGCGCAGATCTTTGCCGTGCACGGACACCCCGTGTGGCTGGTCGACACCAACGAGGACACCCTCAACTCAGCGAAGGGAAGAATCCGCGCCAACCTCACGAACATGGCACAAAAGGGGATCGACCTTGGCGCTGACATAGAGGACATCCTCAAGCGCATTACCACGGCTGCGGATATGGCCACAGCCTGCCAGAACTGCAATTTCGTGTTCGAGGCCGTCTTCGAGGACTTGGAACTGAAGCAGCGGATCTTCGCCGACCTGGACCGCCTTTGCCCGCAGGAGGCCATCCTGTGCAGTAACACCTCTGTGATTAGTATCACCGAGATTGCACGGACAGCGAAGCACCGCGAACGTATTGTCGGGACACACTTTTGGAATCCGCCGTATCTTGTCCCGTTGGTGGAAGTGATCTATGCCGCAGAGACCGCGGACTGGTGCGCTGAGGCAGCCTACGATTTGCTTGCCCGTGTGGGCAACCATCCCGTCTACGTGCGCAGGGACGTGCCCGGTTTTGTGGGCAATCGATTGCAGCATGCGCTGTGGCGTGAAGCCTTTGCCATCATCGACGAAGGGATATGCGATCCGGCGACGGTCGATGAGGTCATCCGTAACGGTTTTGGCCTGCGACTTCCAGTCCTCGGCCCTGTTGAGACCGCCGACATGATTGGCCTTGATCTTACCCTTGCCATACACAACTATATCTTGAAACACATCAACGCCAACCCGAGTCCATCGACCACCTTGCAAGCCAGGGTCGAGGCGGGCGAACTCGGTTTCAAGAGCGGGAGCGGCTTCTTGGAATGGTCAGAGGCTGACATGACTGCGTCGCGGCAGCGCCTGGCAGACTATCTCATAAGCGTGCTTGTTGAGCGGCAGAAGTGACGAGAGGAGGCCATTTGACCGAACACAATACTGCTATCGAGAGTTGAAGAGATATCTCAAGGGGAGAAAATCAGCAATGAACAAGAGAGCATTGCGAATACTGGCCATTCTCTGCTGTCTGGCGATACTCGGCCTCATGCTCACCGCATGCGGTGGGGCAGAAGAGGCTGCGCCTGCCGAAGAAGAGGCCGCCCCCGCCGAAGAGGAGGCCGCGCCTGCTGAAGAAGAGGCCGAGGCCGCCGAGGAAGAGGCCCCGCCCGCCGAGGAAGGTCCTGAAGCCATATTGATCGGCTGCAGTGCGCCCTTGACGGGTATGTTTGCGGGCTTTGGAGCGGGTGGCACATGGGGCGCGCAAGCGGCTGTCGACGATATCAACGCCCAGGGCGGGATCTACGTGGCAGAGTACGATCGCCAGATTCCCGTGGAGTTCATCGTCGTTGATAACGAGAGTGACCCGCAGAAGTCTGGAGCGCTTGCCGAAGACCTCATACTGCGCGATGGCGTCCACATGTTGTACTCCGTTGACGTGTCGCCCTCAATCCATATCCCAATTGCCGAGGTAGCCGAGCAACATGAGACCCCGTTCATCGTGGGTGGAGGTCCTCTGGAGCCCTGGCTGGGCGCGCGCAATGAGACAGAATCCAAATGGTCATACACCTGGTTCCCCGGATTCGGTATCGCCACGCCGCCGCCAGAGGGTGATCCCAGGTATGGCTTGCCCGGATATACCATCCGGGACTCCTGGTTCGCTGTGTTGGACGAATACGGCGACCAGACCAACAAAGTGGCCGGAGTCTTTGCCACAGATGAGCCGGACGGCATTGGCTGGTACGGCTTGTTCCCCGGACTGTTGGAAGAATGGGGAGCGACTGTCATCGGTGTAGAAGACAAGCTAGGTTTCTACCCGCTTGGCACGACAGACTTCACAGCGATGTGCAACGAGTGGAAAGAGAATGAGGTCGAGATACTCTGGGGCAATGTTCCAGGCCCAGAGTTCGCAACCCTGTGGAGACAGTGTACGCAACTGGGCTTCCATCCGAAGATTGTGATAGTCGGAAGGGCACCGCTCTTCTACGAAGACGTGCAGGCCTGGGGTGGAGACCTGCCCCAGGGAGTCGGCACTGAGATATGGTGGGACCCGGCATATGAGGGCCCCGGCATCGGTGACACAACTGCCCAGTCGCTCGCCGAGCGGTGGATCGAAGATACCGGCCAACCGCTAAACCGCGGTATTGGACACGGCTATGCGCCAATGCAGGTCTTGTTTGACGCCGTCGAACGAGCTGGCTCGCTCGACCCAGATGCCCTCAACGCGGCTATGGCGGAGACTGACCTGAACACACTCAACTACCAGGTCAAGTTCGATCCAGACACGCACTTTAGCTGGATACCACTCTTCGTTGGCCAGTGGCAGAAGACTGATGATTCGTGGGGCTGGGGTCTCGAGATTGCCTACTCGGAGCATGATTTCCTGGAGCCTACGATCGATTTCATCTTCCCGGTTCCTTATGAGTGAGCACTGAAACCGGGTAACGAACCGGCGGGATAGGGCTAGCAGTCTATCGCTAGTCCTATCCCACCCCCAAAACAAGAGAACATAAGTATATGGGTACTGGTTGACATGTCAAATTGCCAGCCGAGACAGGGCCACTGTACATGCTCCCTGGAAATGATTAAGAAGGGGTGATCGCTTGGACGAGCCGATTTTGTCAGTGAGTGGTGTAAGTAAGCAGTTCGGAGGACTGCTCGCTCTTCACGATATTAGTTTTGACCTGCCGGTTGGTGAGATCAGGGGATTGATGGGACCGAATGGCGCTGGCAAGACGACGCTGGTCAATGTCATCTGTGGTTTCTACAAGCCTGATTCTGGCTCGGTCAAGTTCAGAGGCAGAGACATCACGGGGCTGCCGACACACCAAATCTGTCGCCTGGGCGTTGCACGGACTTATCAAATTCCCCAGCCTTTCGTGGGCCTGACGGTGCTGCAAAACGTTGCGGTGGCAGCCATGTATGGGAGAGGACTTGGCAGGTCCGCTGCCGAAGCGGAAGCCGTAGAGGTGCTGAAGCGCACTGATCTCTCAGACAAGAAAGACGTGCTCGCGAAAGATATGTCGACCATCGCGCTCAAGAGGCTCGAAGTAGCCAGGGCCTTAGCGACGGAACCCGCGCTGCTACTGGTCGATGAACCGGCTGCTGGCCTGAGCGAAGCGGAACTTCCTCAGATGTTGGAAATCCTGGAAGCTATACGACAGGCGGGGACAACCATCATCCTGATAGAACACATCATGAAAGTCATGAGAAAGGCCGTCGACACAATTCTGGCGATTAACGAAGGAGTGACAATCGCATTTGGTCAACCCGACGATGTGATGAAAGACAAGAAGGTCATCGAGTGTTATTTGGGTGAGTACGCCTAAGCGAAAGCATTGCGCGCAAGGGCAAGGTCGAAAGGACCATCAGGGAAATGCCGGATGACATGCTGCTGCGAGTCAACAACATTGATGTGTTCTATGAGAGCCTGCAGGTTCTGTGGGATGTCTCATTAGAAGTGGGAAGTGGGGAAATTGTTGCCATTGCTGGCGCCAATGGAGCGGGTAAGACCACATTGCTGAAGACCATTTCGGGTCTTCTGCATCCTACCAAGGGCAGCATCGAATTCGAGGGACGGGATATCACCCGCCTGAACGCCTACCAGATAGTAGACGAGGGCATTTCCCAGGTTCCGGAAGGAAGAGGTCTTTTCCCAGACATGACAGTGCTGCAAAACCTCTTCATCGGTTCCTACAGCCGCAAGGCTAGGGCGGAGCGAAAAGAGAACCTTGCCCGAGTTTACGACCTCTTCCCTGTGCTGGAAATCAGGGAGAAGCAACTTGCCAAGACCCTGAGCGGCGGCGAGCAGCAAATGGTGGCCATTGGGCGAGGGTTGATGTCGAACCCAAAGATGATGATTATCGACGAAATGTCGCTTGGTCTTAGCCCTTTGATCGTCGGGGATCTTTTTCGAGTCCTACAAGAGATCAGGGAGCGTGGTGTCACCATTCTCCTCGTCGAACAGAACGTGTGGCAAACCCTTCACGAAGCGGACAGGGCATACGTTATCGAGACAGGGCGTATCGTCCTGAGCGGAAACGCGCTCGAACTGACTGAGGAGGAGGAGATCAGGAATGCCTACTTCGGCACATAGCCCTGATTCGAGTGAGGCCGGTCAAAGATGATGGATGCAATAGCTGACTTAGCCACCCCCTTAGTGGTAGGTATTCTATATGGAGGCCTGTACGTCGTCATCGCGTTGGGTCTATCTCTAGTTTTCGGGGTGATGAAGGTCATAAACGTAGCCCACGGGGATCTGGTGATTCTTGGCAGTTACCTAGCTTATGCTGTTCTAACAAGCAGGGGACTGGACCCAATTCTGTGGCTGCTGCTGGGTATACCACTCTTCTTCATCATGGGTATCCTCATTCAGAGGTTTCTCCTCGACCGCGCATTCAAGATATCGGCAGATGCTGCGTTGATAGTCGCTTTTGGCCTTTCCTTGATCATCCAGAATGTCAGTCAACTGGCCTGGACCCCGCAGACGAGGAGCCTGATAACACCCTACAGCTTCGAGAGCTTTCAGATTGGGGACGTCTTTGTTCCCCTGGCGTACCTGCTGGACTTCGTCATGGCGGTGGTCGTTGTGGTAGTGGTTCATCTATTCCTGCAAAGGACATACCTGGGCCAGGCAATTACGGCGGCATCCCAGAACAGGCAAACCGCTGAACTGATGGGAATTAACCCTGCCAGGGTCCATCAGGTTGCTTTTGGCATCGCAATGGCACTGGCTGCAATGGCGGGGGTCTTCCTTGGCTTGACGTTTCCCTTCAACCCAACCTCGGGAGTGCAATACCTTGTCATCGCCTTCGGCGTGATTATCCTGGGCGGATTGGGCAGCATGGTAGGGACGTTTCTGGGTGGCATGATCTTCGGTTTATCACAAGCTCTGGGCGGCTATGTTTGGGGACCGACAGGCCAACTGCTCGTTCCCTTCTTGATGGTGCTCGTCGTGCTGACCATCAGGCCGCAAGGCTTATTCGGTCGCTAGGGAGAGGACACATGGGACCTACCACCCGCCGGTATTTGCCCCTTATATGGCTGGGTATGGCTACAGTGCTATTGGCCTTGCTGCCGATGATAGGCATACCCGAGCTCTGGTTCCTATACCTTTTCCACTTTTTTGTGTTTCTGGCAGCAGCAAACATGTGGAACTTGCTGGCAGGATACAGCGGCCTGCTGGCACTTTGCCCGGCTGCGTTCATTGGGCTGGCGGGCTACACCGTGACAATCATGACGTGGTTGGAGATTCCGTTTTGGGTCGGGATAGTGGCTGGCGGCGCGGCAGCCGCCACATTCTCGATGGTCATCTCCCTGTCCGTCTTCAGGTTGAGAGGCATCTATTTTGCTATCGGGACATTGGTGGTGCCTGAGATTCTTAGACTGGTATTTCTCCGGTGGCGGCCAGTCGGGGGGGACTTCAGCGGCGGCGGAGCAGGCTATCTCGTGAAAGGCGTAGAAGGGGTCACGAGGGAGCATACTTACTGGCTTGCCTTGGCTATTGGCATAGCATCCATCATCCTCATCGGAGTAATCTTGCGCTCCAAATTCGGACTTGGACTGGCCGCAATTCGAGATAACGACGTAAGCGCCGCAAGCTCGGGCGTAGCGGTCTTCAGACTGAAACTGTACTCCTTTGTCATTGCCGCCTTCGTGATGGGCGTAGCCGGGGCCATATTCTACACCTCTCAAGGGTATATCGAGCCCAATAGCGCCTTCGAAATCCGTTGGCTCATGATCGTGCTGCTGGCCACGGTCATCGGGGGGATTGGCATCGAGGCTGGGCCGTTTGTAGGGGCGATCGTCGTCGTGATTTTACACTTCCAACTGGCCAGGTATGGTGAAATCAGCCTGCTTATCCAGGGCATCATCCTGGTCATCATCATGTTGGTGGCACCGCAAGGGATAACGGGTCTCATACGCGACCTGCGTAAGCAGGTCTTCTCGGCACGCGAAGACACGATGGCAACGCAGCAGATCTGACGAGTCAGATGCACAATGCGCGACGCTCTCCAACTTGCGCGCAGAATGGAGCATTGCTGCAAAGCCAACAGGGATACGGGAGCCCTCTATGATCGAGAAGCTGACTAACGGGACCACAGGCGGACCTGTGTTCGTCTACGTGCAGGATGGCCGGATCATTCGCATCACGCCGATGGAACTTGATGACAGCGACGCGCCTTCGTGGGCCATTAGCGCGAGGGGCAGGGAGTTCTCCCCACCACGGAAGACCACTCTTTCCCCCTATTCATTTGCCTGGCGATCAATGATCTACTCGCCGACGAGACTGCTATGCCCTCTCAAAAGAGTCGATTTCGATCCGCATGGTGAACGCAACCCGGAGAATCGTGGTATCTCTGGCTACGAGCGTATCAGTTGGGACGAGGCGGCGGACATTGTCACCGGCGAGATCAAGCGGATCAAGCGCGAATTCGGTCCGGCTGCGATTCTGTCCACCGCGTCATCTCACCATCTGTGGGGACATCTGGGCTACCGGCACAGCGCCTACTTCAGGTTCATGAATCTCGTCGGCTTTACCTATGCGGACCACAACCCGGATAGCTGGGAGGGCTGGCACTGGGGAGGCATGCACCAATGGGGATTCAGCCACAGGCTGGGCATCCCGGAACAATATGACCTGCTGGAAGATGCGCTCAAGAACACCGAGATGATTGTGTTCTGGTCGAGCGACCCAGAAACCACCAGCGGGATCTACTCCGCTTTCGAGAGCACGTGCCGCCGTCAGTGGCTAAAGGAGCTTGGGGTCAAGATGATATTTGTCGACCCCTTCTATAATCACACGGCTGGTATGTTTTCCGACAAATGGTTTGCTCCGAGACCGGGCACAGACAATGCGATGGCTTGCGCCATCGCCTACGTCTGGATAACCGAAGACCTGTACGACAAAGACTACATCGCGACGCGTACGGTCGGCTTTGACAAATGGAAAGACTACATCCTGGGCGAAGAAGACGGGATACCCAAAACACCTGAGTGGGCTGAGAAAGAAAGCACTATCCCTGCTCGAGATATCAAGGCATTGGCGAGAGAATGGGCTAGCAAGAAGACCATGCTGGCCGCAGGTGGCCTGGGTGGGTGGGGCGGCGCTTGCCGGTCGGCAACTGGAGGCGAATGGGCCCGTCTCATGATCAGTCTACAGGCCATGCAGGGATTGGGGCAACCCGGCGTAAACATCTGGGGAACGACGCAGGGCGCGCCTCATAACGCCGACTTCCTCTTTCCCGGCTATACCGAAGGGGGCATGTCCGGTGATGTCGATAATTCGGCAGCCGGTTATCGCTGGGTTTATCGGATGCATAGACAGCCCACGCGCTCCAGCATCAACACGCCTATGGGGCAGCACGTCCCCCGGCTCAAGATACCGGAATGCATCCTCAATGGTGAGTATGAATGGAGAGGAAGAGGGTTCTGCGGCCAGTCCATTGAGGCCCAATTCCACAAGTATAAGTATCCTGCGGATGGCTATCCGGAAATCCAAATGTACTATCGGTACGGCGGCTCGTACATTGGCACTATGAATGAGACCAATCGGTATGTCAGAGCCTACAGAACCGAGCGGCTTCCCTTCGTGGTAAACCAATCCATCTGGTTCGAGGGCGAAGCCAAATTTGCCGATATCGTCCTTCCGGCCTGCACCAATTTCGAGCGGTGGGACATCAGCGAATTTGCCGGTTGTCACGGCTATATTCCCGATACCACTTCCCAGGTCAACCACAGAGTTGTCAGCCTGCAGAAGAAGTGCATTGACCCTCTTGGAGAGTCGAAATCGGATTATGACATCTTCGCGCTCTTAGCGGAGAAACTGGGTTTCCACGACGTGTATACCGAAGGCGGCATGACTGAGCTTGACTGGGTCAGGCGCATGTTTGATTGCAGTGACCTGCCTCAACACGTCTCATGGGAGGAGTTCTTCGAGAAGGGCTATTATGTTGTCCCATTGCCAGATGACTACGAATCCACACCTGCCCTGAGATGGTTCGCCGAGGACAGAAGAAGAGACACTCCAGATTGGGGTCCTCATCCCGAGTCGCAACACGAATTTGGGAAGGGGCTTCAGACGACCTCAGGTCTGATAGAGTTCGAATCCTCCAGCCTTAGGAAGTTCGACCCTGACGACGAAGAGAGACCTCTCATACCCAAGTACATTCCATCCTGGGAGGGACATCACACTGCAGAGCTTTACAGCCAGTACCCATTGCAGTTGATTTCGCCACACCCTCGATTCAGCTTTCACACCATGGGCGATGCCAAAGAGAGCTGGATAAACGAGATCAAGGACCATCGGGTGCTCGTGGATGGCTACTACTACTGGATCGTAAGAACAAACTCGAGCGATGCCGAAGAGAGAGGGATTAAGGAAAACGACCTGGTAAGGGTCTTCAACGATCGTGGAGCGGTCATCTGCGCGGCACAAGTTACCGAGCGCATTCCCCCGGGCACGGTGCATTCTTACGAATCCTGTGCAACCTATGATCCGCTCGGCGAGCCCGGCGAGTCAGCGGATCGAGGGGGATGCATCAACATCCTCACCCCGGGCCGCTACATCTCGAAGAACTCATGTGGTATGTCACCCAATTCGTGTCTCGTGCAAGTAGAGCGGTACGAAGGAGGGTTCGCATGAGCAAGTGGAACCTAATTATCGACGTTGCGAAATGCCACGATTGCAACAATTGCTTTCTGGCCTGCAAGGACGAATTTGTCGAGAACGATTGGTCGCCGTATTCCGTGCCGCAGCCCGCACAAGGGCACAAGTGGATGAATATCATGCGCAGGGAGCGGGGCCAATATCCGCTGGTTGACGTTTCCTACCTGCCCACCCCATGCATGCACTGTGACGATGCCGATTGTGTCAAAGCCGCCGAGAAAGGGGCGGTCTATCAGCGGGAGGACGGCATCGTCATCATTGACCCGGTGAAGGCCAAAGGACAAAAGGCCATCGTCGACTCGTGCCCCTATGGGGTGATCTTCTGGAACGAAGAATTGGATGTGCCTCAGAAATGCACCTTCTGCGCCCATTTACTGGACGACCGTTGGACGGCACCCAGGTGTGTGCAAGCTTGCCCTACCGGGGCGCTCATGTTCCTGCGCGCTGAAGAGTCTGAAATGCAACGGGAAGTTGAATCCGAGGGGCTGGAAACACTGCATCCAGAATATGGGCTGGAACCCCGCGTCTACTACAAGAATCTATTCCGGTATACCAGATGTTTTGTTGCTGGCAGCGTGGCCCTGAAAGAAGAAGATGAGTGCGCCGAAGGAGCGACGGTTACGTTGACGAACGACTCTAAGACTGTGTCTGCCACAACCGTGACCAACAACTACGGTGATTTTGTGATCGACGGTCTTGTAGAGAACAGCGGGCCATATGGTCTCGAAATCCAGTTTCCGGGCTATCAGACGCAGAACATAAGAGTGGAACTGAAAGGCAGTTTGAATGTCGGCACCATATTTCTCTAGAGTAACTGGCCTGGACACCGGGTCATTGGCCCTTGATATCAGGGACAAGACATCTGATGCTCTGGACGAAAGTGCCCATATCACTTGTGATCGCTGTGACAACAATGTCTTCACAGGAGCTACAGATGGATAAGCTCATTCTCACTTCAGCACTGACCGGGGCAATAACCGTGCCAACACAGACTCCACACTTGCCCTACACAATCGAAGGGATCGCCGACGACGCAGTCGCGTGCGCCAACGCTGGCGCCACGACAGTCCACATCCACGCCCGTAACCCTGATAACGGCCACCCTTCCTCGGATCCGGAACTCGTCCGCAAGATTGTGACCCGTATCAAAGAGGGGTGCGATGCAATCATTTGCATTACAACTGGCGGCGGCATGGGCATGACGCCTCAAGAGCGATTGAGGGGAGCTGCGCTGTGTCAGCCGGAACTAGCTTCGTGTAACTTGGGATCGATGAACTTTTCCATGCACCCGGTTGCCCGACGATATAGCCCAGAGGATTACCGGTTTGACTGGGAACAAGATTACGTTGAAGGTACGAAGGACTTCATTTTTCGAAACACCTTTGGCGACCTGGAAGTCTTTCTCAACACTTTCAAGGAGAAAGATGTCAGGCCAGAGTTCGAGGCCTACGATGTAGGACACCTCCACAACTTGAAGTCCCTGGAAAAGTCTGACCTCGTCGAGCCTCCCTATTGGATCCAGTTTGTGCTGGGCGTGTTGGGTGGATTGGCCGCGACCCCGGAGTCCCTGATCATGATGAAGCAGACTGCGGACAACCTGTTTGGTCCAGGCAATTACCGCTGGTCAGTGATTGGGGTTGGGTATCCGCAGGAGTTCAACATGGCCGCGATGGCCATTATGATGGGCGGACATGTCCGCGTGGGGCTAGAAGACAACATCTTTGTCCGGCGCAGAGAATTGGCGACGAACGTGGACCTGGTCGAGAAGGTAAAGCGCATCGCCGCGGAGTTTGAGCGGGAAATCGCGACTCCGGACGAGGCTCGCGAGATGTTGGGGCTCAAAGGCCTTGGAGCTGTCAACTTCTAGGCTTATGACCTTTTCGGTGCACGCAAACACTGTTCCATGATAGGTGAATGATGTCGAATGATACGGTCTACACATCGAGAATCCGGACAGAGCGTGTAAAAGGCCCCTTGCGACGTGCCTATCTCCCAGTGGACGAACCACCGGTGCTCTTTGGCCTTCACTCGGAGGTAGCAGACCACTACGGCGTGGATACAGCCGTCCACGAACCTCACGCCACTACGCTCGATTACGTGGTGGCTGCAACAGCAGGTTGACTGACTGGCACCTTTGGGGGCGCGCTGGAGGCGCGCGGCATTCCAGCAGGCGAAGGTCATCTCTCCTCCGAAGCTGTGGGTGAGGTTGGAAAGGAAGATGGTGTGCTCATCATCCGGCGTATTCATGTCACGTACCAACTGAAGATTGACCCGGCCAAGCGGGACGTTGCTGAACGCGTTCACGGTATTCACGCAGAACGGTGCCCGGTTGCCCGTACAGTTGACAAGTGTGTGATTATCTCCACTTCACTCGAAATGGAAGATGCTGTTGCATAGCAGTCGGACCATGGGAATGTATCCGTTCGAGTTGGGGATGAGGTAAGGAGAACGGCATGGCGTCAGAGGCACAGTTTCCGTTCGGCCAACGGATTGTCTGGCAACCCAGCGAGGAATACTTGCGACAAAGCCGTCTCAAACGGTTCATGGAGCGACACGGTCTGGCGACGTTTGACGAGTTGATGGAACGCTCCACCACCGACCTAACCTGGTTCTGGGAGGCCGTCTTTGAAGACCTGGGCATCGAATTCTATGAGCCATATACACAGGTCGTGGATCTGTCGGATGGCGTTCAGTGGGCCAAATGGTGCGTGGGGGCCAAACTCAATATTGTGCACAACTGCCTCGACAAGTGGGTGGACACGCCTACACAGGACGAAGTCGCGATTCACTGGGAAGGTGAGGAGGGACAGTCGCGCCGCCTGACGTACCGTGACTTGTATCGTGAAGTCAATCGGGTGGCGTCAGCCTTGCGCGCCGCCGGATTGGGCAAGGGAGATGCCGTCGGCCTTTATATGCCGATGGTGCCTGAGATCGTGGTTGCCTTTCTGGCGATTGCCAAGATAGGAGGGATCATTCTGCCCCTCTTCTCCGGGTACGGTCCGGGTGCCATCGCCACCCGGCTCGCGGACGCTGAGGCCACAGCGCTTTTCACCGCCGATGGCATGTTCAGGCGCGGCAAGACCCTGCCCATGAAGACCGCCGCCGACGAGGCGCTTGCCGACGTGCCGTCGGTCGAGAAGGTGATCGTCTACCCACGCACCGGGCAAGACGTGCCGATGATCTCAGGACGGGATGTCTGGTGGGACGAGTTCGTGGCCGACCAGCCAACCGAAGCCCCCACCGAAAGCACCGACGCCGAAGACCTGATTATGATCATCTATACCAGCGGGACCACCGGCCAGCCCAAGGGCGCGGTCCATACGCACTGTGGCTTCCCGATCAAGTCGGCTCAGGACATGGCTCACGGGTTCGACATTCAATCGTTCGACACGATGTTCTGGATGACTGACATGGGCTGGATGATGGGGCCCTGGGAGGTCTTCGGCGTGCTGATCCTGGGCGCTGGCATGCTTCTGTACGATGGCGCGCCCGACTACCCCGACGTGGATCGCGTGTGGGCCCTGGTCGAGCGGCACGGCGTCACGGCCCTGGGGCTGGCCCCGACCTTCGCCCGCGCCATCATGCCACACGGCGACGAGCCGGTTAAGCGCCACGATCTGAGCAGTCTGCGGATTCTGGGCTCAACTGGCGAGGCGTGGAATCCTGGCCCCTGGCAGTGGTTCTTCGAGACCGTTGGGCGCGGCGAGGTGCCGATCATCAACTACTCCGGCGGGACGGAAATCAGCGGCGGCATTGTCTTGGGCAACGTCCTGCTCCCGCTCAAACCTTGCGCGTTCTCAGGGCCACCGCCCGGCATGGCGGCGGACGTCGTGGACGAGGACGGCAACCCCGTGCGCGGCGCGGTGGGCGAACTGGTCGTGCGTCAGCCGTGGATCGGGATGACGCGTGGCTTCTGGAAAGACCCTGACCGCTACTTAGAAACGTACTGGAATCGCATCCCCGACCTCTGGGTGCACGGCGACTTCGCTGCGATTGACGAGGACGGTCTGTGGTACATCCTGGGCCGCTCGGACGACACGATCAAGGTGGCGGGCAAGCGGATCGGGCCCGCGGAAGTGGAAAGTGCGTTGGTCGGCCATCCGGCAGTCACCGAGGCCGCCGCTATAGGCATCCCGGACGAGGTCAAGGGTCAGGCAGTCGTCGCGTTCGCGGTGCTGCAAGCAGGCACCGACCCGGATGACACCCTCCGTACCGAACTGAAGTCTTGGGTGGCGAAAGAAATGGGCAAGCCCCTCGCCCCCAAGGATATCCGCTTCGTGACAGACATCCCCAAGACGCGCAACGCGAAGGTCATGCGGCGGGTCATCCGCGCAGCCTATCTGGACGAGGAGCCCGGCGACCTGAGCGCGCTCATGAATCCCGAAGCTGTCGAGGAGATCCGACAGGCCGTGTGAAAGAGAAGGGTTGGCACAAAGATCGTCGGCACAAGCCTGTAGCCGAAATCAAGACCCTCAAGGGAAGCTAAGGAGCCAAACATGAACCTGGCAAAGACAAAACTTAGAGCAGTGCTCCGGGGTCTCACTCCCGTACTCAATATGAAGGCAAGCAGGGACCCCGAGTTTCGCGCTCACCTCAAGGAGAAGACCCTCACCGCACAGATCAAGCTCTTGGATGAGTCGATTGGCAGGTATTTCATCTTTCAGGACGGCAGAGTCTCATCCAGAGCCGGCATCCACCCCAACCCAGACGTCAACATGGTCTTCTCTAACGCCGACGTGGCGGCGCGACTGGTGACGCCTCCGGTAGATCGCCAGGACATGATTGACGCCGCCAAGAACTTCTTGATGACGGTGGAAGGGCCCGACGAACTGGCCTCATGGTTCTCGATAACAATGGCCCGCGTGGTGACATCCGGCATCTCTCGTCCCAGGTTCGGCAAGAACGTGGGCGATGGCGTCACCCGCTTTGTGAGCAACACAAACGGCGGCCCTGTCTTCGTGTACGTCAAGGACGACAAGATCATCCGCATCACGCCCATCGAATTCAACGACGACGACCCCCAGCCATGGACCATCAAAGCCAGAGGTCGGGAGTTCACGCCGCCGCGCAAGACGACGCTTCCGTCTTACAGCTTTGCCCTCAAGTCCATGGTCTACTCCCCCGACCGCATCCTCTATCCCATGAAGCGTACCGACTTCGACCCCAATGGTGAGCGCAATCCCCAGAATCGTGGGACGTCCGGCTACGAGCGCATCAGCTGGGATGAAGCGTTGGAGATCGTAGCCAATGAGATCAAGCGCGTCCGGCGTGAGCATGGCAAAGGGGCGATACTGAGCGGTTCCGGCTCCCATCACCTGTGGGGCTGGATTGGCTACTGGCTGAGCACTCACCGACGGTTCTTCAACACGATTGGCTACAGCATGGTGGATCACAATCCCGACAGTTGGGAAGGGTGGTACTGGGGCGCGATGCACCACTGGGGCCACAGCTCTCGCCTGGGTGGCGGCGATTCCTACAGCACCGTCGAAGACGCGCTGAAAGAGTGCGAAATGATGGTCTTCTGGTCAAGCGACCCGGAGGCCACCAGCGGCGTCTACGGTGGCATGGAGGGCACTATCCGTCGCCAGTGGCTCATGGAACTGGGCATTCCCACGGTTCACATCGACCCGTTCTACAACCACACCGCAGCCATGATGGGCGGCAAATGGTTCGCCCCCAGACCAGCAACCAGCCATGCGATGGCCTACGCCATTGCTTATGTGTGGATCACCGAAGACTTGTACGACAAGAAATACGTCGCCAATCGCACCACCGGCTTCGAGGAATGGAAGGCATATGTCTTGGGTGAGACCGATGGCGTTCCCAAGACTCCTGAGTGGCAAGCAGGCGAAACGGGCATCCCTGCTAAAGATGTTCGTGCTCTGGCGAGAGAATGGGGCTCCAAGAAGACCTATCTGGGCGCAGGAGGACTGGGAGCCAATTTCGGCGGCGCCTGCCGTTCTGCTACGGGTGTGGAGTGGGCTCGCGCCATGGTGTTCCTCATCGCCATGCAGGGTATTGGCAAGCCAGGGATCAACATGGGCAATATGCAATGGGGCACACCGGTCGATCACCGCTTCTACTTCCCTGGCTACGCCGAGGGCGGCCTGTCCGGGGATCTGGCAGGCACGGCAATGGCTGTGAATCTGTACCAGCGCATGCCTCAACTCCCCACCGTCAACACCTCGTACCAGCGTGTGCCAAGAATGAGCATCCCCGAGGCCATCCTCGACGAAGAAACCGAAGGCTGGCCCACCGACCCGAGGACTATCGAAGGCCAACTTCTGGGCTACAAATTCCCGGCCCCCGGTCACTCCCCTATCCGCATGTACTATAAGTACGGTGGCTCGCACTTTGGCACCATGACCGAGACGAACCGCTTCGCCCACGCGTATCGCAGTGACAAACTAGAGGTCGTGGTGAATCAGGCGATCTGGTTTGAGGGTGAAACCCTGTTTGCCGATGTTATCCTGCCGGCGTGTACCAATTTCGAGCGATGGGATATAGGCGAATGGGCAAACACCGCCGGTTATCTGACGCACGCCTTCGGCCAGTTGAACCACCGCGTGATCACCCTCCAGCACAAGTGCATTGAGCCGCTCGGGGAATCCAAGTCCGACTACCAGATTTTCCTGGATTTGGCGACTCGGCTAGGAGTTGGCAGTCCATTCGCAGAGGGCACCGATGAGCTTGGCTGGGTGAAGCGCCTGTTCGATGCCAGCGACTTGCCCAAATATATCTCCTGGGAGGATTTCCAGGAGAAGGGTTACTTCGTCGTTCCAGCGCCACCAGAAGCCGAGAGACCGCCAGTCGCCTACCGGTGGTTCGCCGAAGGGCGCAGGAAGGACGTCCCGGACCTCTCGCCCCTGCCCGGCGACTACGCCGGGGAGTATGGTGAGGGGTTGCAGACGCAATCGGGCAAGATCGAATTCGTGAGCTCAAGCCTGATGCGCTTTGACCCTGACGACCCAGAGCGTCCCCCCATGGGACAATACATCGAATCGTGGGAAGGTCACCATACGACAGAGCTCTTTGAGAAGTATCCTCTGCACCTGATCACCCCTCACGTCCGGCACAGCTTCCACACCATGGGAGACGCGAAAGACAGCTTTGCCAACGACATCAAGGACCACCGGGTGCTCGTGGATGGCTACTACTACTGGATCGCCCGCATCAACGCGCAGGACGCCAAAGAACGGGACATCGGCATGCATGATCTGGTCAAGGTCTACAACGATCGAGGCGCGGTCATCTGTGCGGCGCAGGTAACCGAGCGCGTCCCGCCCGGCACGGTCCACTCGTACGAATCCAGCGCAATCTACGATCCGATTGGCGAGCCTGGATGCTCGCCCGATCGTGGCGGGTGTGTGAACATCCTGACACCCAAGCGTCCTATCATCAAGCGCTCCCACTCGACAGCCTGTAACTCGTGCCTGGTGCAAGTGGAGAAGTGGACTGGAGAGGAGACTGTCTCATGAAGAGGGCTCACCTCATCATCGACGTGGCAAAATGCATCGACTGTAACGACTGCTTTCTGGCCTGCAAGGACGAGTTCGTCGGCAACGATTGGCCCCCTTACTCGGTCTCCCAGCCTCTACATGGGCACAGATGGATCAATATCATGCGCAAGGAAAGGGGCCAGTATCCCCTGATTGACGTTGCCTACCTGCCCATCCCATGCATGCACTGCGACGACGCCGATTGCGTCAAGGCCGCGGAAAACGACGCCATAGCCAAGCGCGCAGATGGCATCGTCAGCATCGATCCGGTGAAGGCGAAGGGGCAGCGAGCCATCGTCGATTCGTGCCCGTATGGAGCCATCTTCTGGAACGAAGAGTTGGATGTTCCCCAGAAATGCACGATGTGTGCACACCTGCTCGACGATGGCTGGAAGGAACCTCGCTGCGTGCAGGCATGCGCCCCTGAGGCGCTGCGCTTTGTCTTCGTTGAAGACTCGGAGATGGAGCGTATCGTTGAAGCAGAAGACTTGGAAGTCCTGCATCCAGAATATCAGCTTCATCCAATCGTCTTCTATAAGAATCTCTACCGCTACGATAAATGCTTCATTGGTGGAAGTCTCGCCGCCAAGTCAGACGGCGTGGCCGACTGCGTCAAGGATGCCAGAATCGCGCTGTTCAGAGGCTCGGTCAGGATTGGCGAGACGACCAGTGACAGCTTCGGCGATTTCAAGTTTGACGGTCTTGAAGAAGATAGTGGTAAATACAGTCTTGAGATCGTTCACCCAGATTACGAAACGAAAACGCTCGATGTCGACTTGAGAGACAGCAAAAACGTGGGAACCCTCTGGCTATAGTTTGCATCGGCGCAGCTAAGGAGTTGTGAAGACAGTGCTCCGTGACAACACTCCCGTTATCGTAGCCGCTAAACGGACCGCAATTGGCAGCTTCGGCGGCACTCTTTCCAATGTTCCCTCACCGGACCTGGGCGCGGTTGCCATCAGTGCCGCCTTGGAAAGTGCAGGTATCGATCCTGCCAGCATTGACGAGGTCTTCATGGGCTGCGTGGTGCCTGCCGGAGCAGGTCAGGCACCTGCGCGGCAGGCGTCCATCAAGGCTGGTATTCCAGACCACGTCGGTGCGGTGACCCTGAACAAGGTGTGTGGCTCCGGCTTAAAGACCGTGATGATTGCCGCCGGGCTGGTGAAGGCCGGTGACGGCGACATATACGTGGCCGGCGGTATGGAAAACATGAACATGGCACCTTACCTGCTCCCGCAGGGACGCAACGGTTACCGACTGGGCCATGGTGAACTGCTGGACGCGGTCGTGCACGATGGGCTGTGGTGTCCTTTTGAAGACAAACATATGGGCAACGCAGCTGAGTGGATTGCCGAGGCATATGGCGTCAGCCGCGAGGAACAGGATCAGTTCGCTCTAGAAAGCCATCGCAGGGCCACGGCGGCCATCGAGGCAGGGACCTTCAAAGATGAGATTGCGCCCGTACAGGTCCCCCAGAGAAGGGGTGACCCGATCGTCTTTGATACTGACGAGTGCCCCCGCGCAGACACGTCACTGGAAAAGCTGGCGGGGTTGCGACCGGTCTTTCAAGAGGGCGGTACGGTCACGGCCGGGAACGCTTCGGCCATCACCGATGGCGCGGCGGCTGTGATCGTGATGAGTCAGGCCAAGGCGGATGAGTTGGGAATCCAGCCGATGGCCCGCATCACCGGGTATGCCTATAGAGCGGTCGCGCCGCTGGAAATCTTCACCGCACCCGTATTTGCCATGCGCAGCCTCATGCAGAAGACCGCCACGACGTTGGCTGACTATGACCTGATTGAACTCAACGAGGCATTTGCCGCCCAATGTCTGGGCGATGGCAAGATGCTGGCTGACGAGGGTTGGGATTGGGAGAAAGTCAACGTCAAGGGCGGCGCTATCGCCCTGGGGCACCCCATTGGGTGCAGCGGCGCGCGTGTGCTGGTAACGTTGCTCTATGCCCTCAAGCAGCGTAACCTCAAATCAGGCGTGGCCTCCCTCTGTCTGGGCGGCGGCGAGGCTGTGGCGTTGAGCGTTGAGATGCTGGGCTAGTGTTGGTAGAGCGCTCGGAGTAAGCAATATGAGAGTGAGTGTCTCTGGATCAGTGGAGATAAGCCAACTTCTCGAACAATCTGCTGGCCGACACGGCCGCCTGTGCCCGCGGCAAGTGCTGGGGGTTCGCATGGGTTTGTTGGCAGGCCGTGTGCTGGAAGTGGATCTGCCGGATAGTGACAAGCGACTGGTTGCTTTCGTTGAAACTGACGGCTGCGCTGCCGATGGTGTGTCTGTAGCGACTGGTTGCACAGTGGGCGGGCGCACACTAAGGGTTGTAGATTTCGGCAAGGTTGCTGCAACGTTCGTGGATGTGAGGGCCGACAGGGCCGTTCGTGTTGTGCCCCAGGCCGGCATCCGCGAGGCGGCCCAATCGCTGGCACCTCGTGCGAAAAGTCGGTGGCATGCTCAGTTGGAGGCATACAAGGTAATGCCAGACTCAGAACTGCTTGCGGTGCAACGGGTGACGTTGACGGTGTCATTGGAGAAGCTCCTGAGCAAACCTGGCGTACGGGTGAACTGCGAGATGTGTAACGAAGAGATTATCAACGAGCGAGAGATGGTCATCGAAGGAACGATACTGTGCCGTGCATGCGCAGGTTATGCCTACTACCGTGCATTGGGACAAACGTTGAATGCAGATGTTTGCTCTGGTGGCGTGGCGCATCATCTGGCCGACCGTTGAAAACTCATGTAGGCGTCGCACGGTCAGCTCGATGAGATCAATCTCCAAGCTGATTTGATACGTGGTGGGTATTCCCCCTCCGATAGGAACAGCGCCGCAACGTCAAGAATCTCCACAATGGAAGCGGGCATGGAACTGCCTGTGACCGGGGTAGCGATCGCTGCCCCGCCCCGGATTGATGCCTGGTTGGCAACAGCCAGGGTAATTTCCCCCAGCCGGAACAGCCCTTGGCTGTCATTCCTTTCTGTACATAATAACCTCGAGCATTTTACAGATTTTTTAAACTCTCTAAACACAATCTAGGACACTTCGCTGTATCTTCACGAGGTCTAGAAGTGACGTGGCGGAAGCAAGGCATACTGACTTCATTGCAAGTTTTTGTGACCCACTTACACGGAAGGGATGGAAGGATCGCATGACACGGACAATCGCCGGTCTCACGAGCCACAGAGAGACCGTGCGCTTTCTGCGCTTTTCAGTGGTGGGCGTACTCGGGACCATAGTGGATTTCGGGTTGCTTTTCGTATTCAAGGAACTGGTCGGCTTCCCAACCATCCTGGCGAATACTCTGTCCTACTCAGCCGGGATTGCCAACAACTTCGTCCTCAACCGATTGTGGACCTACCCCGAATCGCGAGAAAAGCGAGCATTGGTGCAACTGGTGCAGTTTGCTGCGGTCAGCGTGGTCGGTCTGACGCTGAACAACGCCATGGTGCTGGCATTCGAAGCGCCGCTTGGAGCGATTTGGTAAAGGCCAGAATACGGCTATGCGATTGCCAAGGTAGTGGCAACCGGCATCGTTGTCTTCTGGAATTTCATCGCGAATCGCCTGTTGACCTTTAATGACGTGGAGTAGATGGAATCAAAGGGAACGACGATGGCTGAGACTGCATATGGCACATTGACACCGACACAGGTCCGGTCTGGCTGGCGAGGCCGCCGCTGGCTCCGCGTGACTGCGCCAAAGATTGTCCTGGGGCTGATCATCATACTGGCAACATTCTTGCGCTTCTACAATCTGGACGCCATTGGTGACGGCAACACCTACTACACCGCTGCCGTGGAGAGCATGCTGCAATCGTGGAAGAACTTCTTCTTCGTCGCCGCCGAACCAGGTGGCTCCGTCACCGTGGACAAGCCCCCACTCGGCTTGTGGCCGCAGGCTGTTTCAGCCTACTTCCTGGGCGTCAATGGCTTTGCCGTCGCGCTGCCGCAAATCCTGGCAGGGATTCTATCCGTGGTAGTCATATATCACCTGGTGAAGCGCTATTTTGGCGAGGTGACCGGGTTGCTGGCGGCATTGGGTCTGGCCATAACACCAGTCGCTATCGCCGTCGAGCGCAATAACACCATGGATGCCACCCTGACCTTTGCGCTGTTGCTGGCCGCCTGGGCTTTCGTCAAGGCAGCCGATAGCGGCAAGCTGCGCTGGTTACTGCTGGGTGCGTTTCTCGTCGGCTTGGGTTTCAATATCAAGATGCTGCAAGCCTTCCTGCCATTGCCCGCGTTCTATGCACTGTACTTTCTAGGGTCGCAAGAGCGATGGCACCGCAAACTCCTGAACCTGGTACTGGCGACGGCGCTGCTGTTGTTGGTGTCGTTCTCCTGGGCAGTCGCCGTCGATCTGACACCTGCCAGCCAGCGCCCATACGTAGGCAGCAGCGAAAACAACACCGTGTTAGAGTTGGTCTTTGGTCACAATGGGCTGAACCGGCTGTTCGGCGGGGGAGGTGGGGGCGCTGCTCCCCAGTCCCAGCCCGCGCCTCCACCATCACAGCAACCACCGGGTCAGGCCACCCCAGGGCAAGGATCTGGCGTGACTGCCCCGCTGGGCGCGGGAGGCCCCGGTGGCAGCGGCGAGATCGGTGAGCCGGGTTTGTGGCGACTCTTCACCACCCCCCTCTCCAATGAGATCGGCTGGCTGTTGCCGGTGGGTCTGTTCTCTACCGTACTGCTCGCGGTGAGCACGCCCCTTCGCTGGCCGCTCGCCGACCGGCACAAGGCACTACTGCTATGGGGCGGCTGGCTTCTGACATCGGTCGTGTTCTTCAACGTGGCCGAGTTCTACCATGCCTACTACCTGGGCATCATCGGACCGCCACTCGCGGCGCTGGTCGCCATAGGCGTGGTCAGCCTCTGGCGGCTTCATCACCGGCGTCCAATCCTGGCCTGGACCTCGTTGGTGGCTGTCACCGTTGGCACGGTTGCCTTTCAGGTATTCACCGCTTACCAATACGCCAACTCAACGCCGTGGCTGCTGATCGTCGTGGTACTGATAGCAGTGGGTATTGGTTTGCTGATTGTCAACTTGATAAATGGCAAGCAGAATGCCGCCAGATTGGGTGCGACTTGCCTGGTGCTCGCCATGCTGGTCACGCCTGCGGTATGGTCCGCGCTAACCACCCTCGAGGAATCACCCCATACAGGGTTGCCCAGGGTACAGCTGCTGGGAACGACGGATAATTCCAGGGTTCGTCCAACAAGGTAATACACTCCACCCAGCTTGACAAGCTCCCGGGCGGCGCTAAGCTCCGGGGGCTGGTGTGCTGCTCGGGACGTCTCCGCCGGTACGAAGATGCCATCTGGAATACGAATTGAACACCTGATCATCACTTGCCTGGTGTATGTGCTGGTGAGAATGCTGTGGAAACAGCACCGCAGGCGGTTGGAGAAGCTGTGGAAGAAAGTGAAGAGGGGGCCACCGCGACGGTGGCAACCGAAATCACCGAAAGATTGCCCCGCGTGCCAGGCGGGTGTGAGCCTGTCGCTGCCACGCATACGGCGAAAGGTCAAACCCTGGTCGCAGGTCAAGAGTACGCGAGGACGCAAGAAGCGCATCAAAACGCAGGGCTTTGCCTGTCCGAACGTGCGTTGTGCCTACTTTGGCGTTCGAGATGCATTGGTGCACGCACTGGTCGGGAATGGCAAACGCGGGAAGCACAAACATATCCAGACCTTGCGTTGCCAGGCCTGCAAGTGCAGCTTCAGCTCACGGCGCAACACACCCCTGTACTACCTGAAGACCGCGCCCGACCGGGTGGAGATGTGTCTGTGGCTATTGGCCGAAGGGGTGGATGTCTCGGTGCTGGTGCGCTTCACAGGTCATGTAGATGCCACCGTCACGCGCTGGCTGTTGCGGGCTGGTGGGCACGGCGAGCGACTGCACGAGGTGCTATTTGTGGACCTGCAACTGGCGTACATCCAGGTCGACGAGATGAAAGCGCCGATAGTCGGGAACAAGCGCACCAACTGGCTGTGGCTGGCTATCGACCCACTGACCAAGATCGTTCCGGCCTTGCGCATCGGCAGCCGGAAGACCGACGATGCGATGTATTTCGTGCACCAGCTAGTGGGCCATCTGGCTGAGGAATGTATCCCCGCCTTTACCAGCGACGGGCTGCGGCAATACTTCTATGCCCTGACTGCACACTTTGGCCATTGGAAGTACCCTGACAAGCAGTGGAAGTGGTTGGTCAGTGACGCGCTTCTGTATGGGCAGTTGATCAAGCGGCGGAACAAGCGAAAGAGTGACAGGCGGCCGTTCACCATCACGCGCATGATGTGGGGCAGGCGCTGGCAACTGTTTACGCTGCTACTTGAATTGGGTTTCCGGGCCACCATCCAGACGGCCTTCATCGAGCGTTTGAACCTGACCATCAGGCAGGGTGTGGCTCCGTTGGGGCGTCGCACCTGGTCACTGGCCAAGTCGAATGAATACCTACTACTGCACGTTCACTGGTGGAGAACCTATTATCACTTCTCTCGTACCCATGAATCCTTACGAGTGCGGGTGCCGGGATTGCGGCGACGCTATCGACAACGAACACCAGCCATAGCGGCGGGATTGACCCACCGCATCTGGTCGGTGGGTGACATTCTGCATCTGCCACTCGTGCCACAAGGAGGTACCTGCTAGAAGGACTCAGCCCGGTTGGTAGCCAGGCGCTTTGAGATACAGAGAGATCGAAATCATCTCCCCAGTGGGAGAGAGGCGGAGCTTTTCGCTCTCTCCAATGGCAAATTCTGCCGGAAACAGGCATCGTTGCCGAGGTCGCGGGCAGGGGGCTTTGCATTCCCCGAATTATCCATCGTTTCCAGTTGCACCACCCAGAGTACTCCAGCCTCAACCTGCAGAGCTTCAAATGCCTATGTACGAGAGGAAATCGAATGATTGAATCTGATGTTGCCGGGCTACCCTGACTCAGTGAGCTTCAAGACAGTATGCAATAGGAGGTTCCCTGCATTGATGCAATCCTCAGCATGAGTCAATTCGTGTGGGCTGTGGCTTATGCCTCCGACCGAAGGCACGAAGAACATCCCTGCGCGCGTTATCGTCGCCACGATCTGCGTGTCGTGTCCTGCGTACGAGGACATCCGCTTGTAAGGGAGATCAAGTAGTTCACACGCATCCTCGATGGCGGCTATTATCTCAGGATGCATCTGAGCAGGCTGGTGGTCGTCCAGGGGGGCAACTTCCAGCTCAAGCCCTTCCTCTCGAGCCACCTCTTGTGCAAGATTGAGGATAGCTTCGCACATCAGTCCAAGTTTCTCCGAGTTGGCATGTCGTACCTCGATGGCGAGGTGTGCCACCTCTGGCACAATGTTGAAAGCTCCGGGTGACACGTCGATCATCCCGCAGTTCATCACGCCACCCTCGAAGTAGTTCCCAACCAACTCGCGAGACCGGCGCACGAACAAGGCTGCGCCTTGCAGCGCATCACGGCGCTGGTCGAGAGGGATGGTACCGGAGTGGTCTGCACGGCCCCGGAAGGTGAGCCAGTACGTGTAGATGCCTGCGATGCCCGTGACCACCCCGATCGGTATTCCGAGGTCGTCCAGTCGCGGCCCTTGCTCGACGTGCACCTCGATCCACGCCTTCAGTGTTTGGGGTTTCCGGCGGGCAGCCAGCGCGCCCGGTATGGTAATGCCTGTTGCCGCCAGCCGGGCCTCGAAGCCCGCTTGTTCCTCATGGCGGGGATGTTGGAGGTCTTCCTCGTCAAGCAAACCAGCCAATCCCCGGCTTCCAACCAGACCGTTCCCTGTGGCGGTTCCTTCTTCGTCCGTGAAGCTTATCGCCTCAAGGTGACAGGGCAGAGACAGCCGGGCTTCCTGAATGGTTCGAAGAACCTCCAGGGCAGCGACGACTCCAAGCGCACCGTCGAACCGACCGCCATGTGGCACGGTGTCAAGATGTGAGCCGAACATCACAGTTCGCGCTCCGGGTGTGGCGCTCGGCCAGATGGCGCTGAGGTTACCGATGCCGTCCTGCGTGACGGTCAGTTTGACCGCCTCAGCTTTCGTGCGGAACCAACGTCGCGCCTCCAGGTCCGCGTCGGATAGCGCTGGGCGATGCACGCCGCCGTCCGCTGTCCCTCCGATCTTGGAGAGGGCCTCAATGTCCGCCAGCAGTCGCTTCTTGTTGATCTTCAAATGGCCGGTCATGCTTTCAGGAGCGTGGATTGACAAGTAAACTCGCAGTGAGGACGTTGGGCACTAGACCGGAATGGACCACAGTTGCCAATGAGGCGACGAAAGCACGCGCGGTTCCTCGTCTGTCACCAACACATTCTCTTCGATGTGAAAGGTGCCGTACTCCGTGGCAACGCCCGGCTCAATCGTCACGATCATGCCCGGTTCCAGCACCGTGGAGTCCTCCTCGTTCAAGCTGGGTAGCTCGGTGATGTTCATGCCGAGGCCGTGGCCTACCCTATCGGCCAGCCCGGAGATATTGGAGGTGATGGGCAGGTCCAGCGCCTTCAGTGCTTCATTGCAGCGTTGCGCAATCTCAGCCACCGGCACGCCGGGACGCACCATTTCCACCCCTATCTGCGTGATCTCGCGGATCGCGCGCTGCGCCTCCTTCTGCTCCGCGCTTGGCCCACCTACCACGCCCGCCCGTCCGAAGTCGGACCAGTAACCGTCAATGGCGCAGCCACAGTCCATCCATACCATATCACCTGGTTCAACGACGCGCGCGGTTCCTCCCTTCATAAGAACGTCGTAGTTTCCCGGTCCGCTGGTGAGCATGACCCACGGAGAAGCGCCGCCCAGCGCCAACATGTTGCCCCACATCGTGCGCTCAATCTCAGCCTCGGTCATGCCGGGCACGATGGCCTCGAACGTACGGGCATAGGCCTCGCTTGTGATCGCACATGCCTGCGCCACCCGTGCAATCTCCCCCTCAGATTTCACCATCCGCATCGCCCACAGCAGCGTACTCGCGTCCTCCCACTCCACTTGCTGCAGCGCGGCTTGCAGCCGCATGAACTCCCCAAACGGCAGGTCCAACACCATCTCTCCGCCCAGTTCGGCCCCTATGCGCCCCTGCTTCAGGTTGTGGTCTTCTATTGCCCCAAGTACGGTTTCCAACGGCAGGCGCGACAGGCGCGGGTAGGTGCGAATGTCCGCCACATCGGTCAGGGCACGGGCCTCGAATTGCCGCCCGTCGTGGACTATCAGTGTGGGTTCGCCCTGGCGGGGTAGAAGGTAGATGAAAGGACGCGAGCCGCTGCGCCCGCCGAGCATGCCCGTGGCCCCGGTGAAGTAGACCAGGTTGGGACCAGTGAACAGCAGCAGCGCGTCCAACCCGCCCTCTTCCATCAACTCACGGGCGCGGGCGATGCGCTGCGGGTATTCGTCACGTAGAGAGCCAAGCTCAGTCATTGTCGCTCCTTCGAGCAGTTAAGTGAATGTGCTACGATCCACGAGATCTGTGCAGGGTGGACCGCTTGGTCAACTTTCCAACGGTTGAAAGATGACTGCCACCAGCTCACCTGGACTCACGGAGGCGCGGAGTCTCTGGCTAGCCACAAAACCATCCAGGGGACTCTCGATTTGTGCCAAGGGGCTACCTGTCAGATCGGTGATAGTCAGAATGGGTTCACCTGCATTTACTTCGTCCTCCAGTTCAGCGTGCCGCCGGATGATCCCTCCGACGGGCGCGTGCAACATGGTGCGCTTCACGTGGCGAACGGAGGTTGGCACCTCAGGCTCACCGGACAATATCCCCAGGTGTTTCATCAAGTTTCGCACACCGCGCTTGTAAAGGGATCGCCTTTCCGGGATGGTGCAGCCCAGGCCGCCAATCTCCGGCTCAATCGCTGGCATGCCCGCCCGATTGCAAGCCGCGGCCAGCAGGCCATGTGGCCAGTCGAAAGCTTCCACGTATTTCAGCCCAAAGGCGAACGCTGCCGCTCGGCTGGCTTCAGTGACCGGGGACTCACGCGGATACTCGGCGTAGGGCACGACCATTGCATCGTCTGTCCAACCGTGCATAGACAGCAACAAATCGGCACCGACGACAACGCCGTGAAACAAACGGTAGGCCAGTTGCTCGGTGATGTTCCCATCGTCCTTACCGGGAAAGACCCGGTTCATATCCACCATATCCTCAGGATTGCGGCGTGTCCCCGCTCGAAAGGCGGGTGGATTGGCGACGGGAGTCATCACCAACACACCATTCAAATCCTCAGGCTCGATTTCGTCCCACAGTTCCAGCAGGGCGGTGACACCTTCGTGCTCGTTACCATGTACACCCGCCACGCAAACCATTCGGGGGCGGTGAGCAGTGCCAACCATCACCAGGACCGGGATGGATAGGTGGCTGCCGTCGGGCATGGGTGAAACGCGGTAAGCGAACCGGTGGCGGCTGTGTAAGGGCAATTCGTCGTAGCCCAGAGGGCTATCAGTCTCAAGAAGAGGAGCCGTATCATTGCTCATGAGGTGTCTCTTTCCACTTATCCAAACAATGGAAGCGGGCTGTGAGTGGTGTCCCAGGTGATGATCTTGGCAGGCGTCAGTTTGACGACGACATGCTCGGCAGCAATCATGGCCTGTGGCTGGGGTGCCAGGACCCCCTCCGCGCCGAGGTGCTTGGTGTAGATTCTTGTGACAATTTCCCGCACGTGGTCAACAGGCGCGGTGATCAGTTCCGCTTCCCCTTTCAAGAGGATGGCCCAGAATCGCAGGCCGCCCTGTGTGCCGTCCACGCTGACCATGCAGCGTCTGTTCTTATAGAGGTTCTGGGCTTTTCGAGCCGTCGTGGAGCTTTCGATCCACATGCTTTCACCATCCCAAAGGAAGGCCACCGGCACCACATGAGGCTCGCCGGCGTCATCGCAGGTCGCAATCCTGGCCAGAACTTGATGGCCAAGCAGGCGATCGATTTCGTCTTTGGACAGCGTGCGCGGGTCGCCATGCTGCAATGGCATGTCGTCTGATAGCGTCATGTCAGCCCTCCTATCCGGCATTTGCTAGCCGATCGGGCCAATACCGGTGTCCGCGTCGTTCCAGGTGATGATCTTGGTGGGGGTGAATTTGACAAGGATTAACTCCCCTTCGGGGAGCATCCTCTGTAGCGTGGGGAGGCCCATCGCGCCCTTTCCCATGTACTTGACGTAGATTCGTTCGGTCACTTCCCTCACGAAATCCTCAGGTTCCTCGATCAGCTCCGCCTGACCCTCCATCAGGACGGCCCAAAAACGCAACCCGCCGCAAGTCTGGTCTATGCTCACGGCGACATGCGGGTTGACGCGCAGTTCAGCGATCTTACGATGAGATTTGTCGTTTGCGATCCACAGACTCTCGCCGTCCCAATCGAACCAGACCGGTACCACGTGGGGCTTGTTGTCGCGCGCGGTGGCTAGACGCGCCAACATAGGGAAGGCCAGCAGCGCATCAATCTCATCCCTGCGCAACATGCGCGCTTCTGAGCGGAGCCGCGTTTCATCGTTCATGGATCGCTCCTGGACTCAAGGGTATTCTGACCAGCTTCTTTTGCGCTTTGGGTCAAGCCGTCACTTCGAGGAACAAATCCCCTAACTCCTGCTCGGTCACATCGCCGGTATCCGCTTCGAGCCGCACGCTCCCCTGTACGAGGACATAGAGGCGACTGGCGATGTCCATCGCACGCGGCACGTTTTGCTCGACCATCAAGATGGGAATCCCATAGTCGGAGCGTATCTGGTTGATTTTCTCAAATACCAGGTCGATCATGGCGGGCGCCAAGTCGCTGGAGGGTTCGTCCAGCAGGAGACAGCGCGGTCCCATCATCAGACTACTGGCGAGAGCAAGCATCCGCCGTTCTCCACCGCTGAGGTTGCCAGCGCGCACGTTGCGCCGGTCGTATAGCGATGGGAAGAGCGAGTAGACGCGCTCTATCTCCTCAGACACCTCCTCGCTCTGGCGGAGGAACCCTCCAATTTCCAGATTCTCCTGAACTTTGAGAGTCGGGAATACGTTTTCCGTTTGAGGAACGTAGCCCAGACCCTCCTTGGCTCGTTGGTGTGGACGCAAGCGAGTGATGTTCGTCCCGTCCCAGTGTATCTCGCCCGCGTACAGCGTGGTTAGCCCCATCAGCGACTTAACGAGGGTGGATTTGCCAGACCCATTCGGCCCGAGAACAGCGACGATTTCTTCGGCTCCCACCGAGATAGGTACCTCTTTCAGAATCTGGACGGCACCATAACCCGCATCAAGAGAACGAACCGCTAGTTTAGAGGATGTCTGCATCTCAACCCTCGGCCTTGACCCCCAGGTAGGCCCGCCTCACATTCTGATCCTCACGGATTACCTGCGGCGGTCCGTGGGCAATTATCTCACCCTCATCCATTACATAGACTTCTTCGCAGATGTCAGAGATGACCCGGATATTATGCTCGATGACGACAATGATCTTCTGTTGCGCTCTAACCGTTTCGAGCGTGTCGAGTATGCGGGCCACCAACGCGACATTGACCCCTGCCACCGGCTCGTCGAGCAGAAGGACCTCCGGCTCGGACATCAGCGCCATGCCGATGGATAGCAGTTTGAGCTGTCCCCCCGAGAGTGTCCCTGCCCAATCGTTCGCCAGATGCGTGAGGTCCAGGAAGTCGAGCATTTTCCAGGCGGTTTCCAAGAGCAGGGCTTCCTCTGCTGCCACGGACGACCCTGGTGAGAACAGCGTACGCAGCCGCTCGCCAGACTGGTCGTTCGGTGCAGCCAGCAGATTCTCCAGCACCGTCATGCGCAGGGCCAGACGCGGGATCTGAAAGGTGCGCACGACGCCCCGCCGCGCTACGAAGTCGGGGCGTCGAGTATCCAAAGGGCTATCGAAGAGGCTCACTCGGCCCGAATCCATTGCATATACGCCAGTGATGACGTTAAACAAGGTTGTCTTGCCTGAGCCATTTGGCCCAATTAGACCAGTGATCGTGCCTGGCCTGGCATCCAGACTGACTCCCTTGAGTGCAGTGAAACCGTCGAAGGTCTTGACAACATCATTTATCTTGAGCATGGTACTCGTAAACCAATTTGCGCTCAGGCAAGATTCCTTGGGGGCGGAACATGACGAGCAGTATGAGCAGCAGGCCGAAGACGATGATACGGAAATTGCCTACGATATCCCCCGGCAAGCCTGTATAGTTGGCGATAAAGCGCGTGGATATGCTGATCGTCTGAAGAATGGCCGCGCCCAGTATCGCCCCCAGTGTGTTTCCGGTTCCCCCCAGAATCAGCATAGTCCAGATGAAGAACGTCTCTACAGGCATGAAAGCTTCAGGGCTGACAAACGTGATGTAGTGTGCGTAGCCCACCCCGGCTATCGCGGCCAGCACCGCACCCAGAATCATTACTCTCAGTTGGAAACTGTAGACATTGCGCCCTAATGTGGCTGCCAGTACTTCATCCTCTCTGACGGTTCGTATGATGCGTCCAAAGGCGGAGCGGTGGATGCGTTGAACCACAAAGTAGGCGATGGCTACCAGCGCAACCAGTGTAGCCATATAGAGAGGCGTGGGTGTGATAAGGGTTGGGATGGCCCTGGTGCCGATCGAGCCACCAGCGATGTTGTTCTCGTTGAGCATGACCAGCCGGAATACCTCTTGCCCTCCAAAGGTGACCAGCGCCCAGTAGTCCGGCTTCAGGCGGCGAGCGGGCAACGAGACGACCACCGCAGCCACCACTGCTGCGCCTAGGGCAAAAATCGGAATCAGCCACAGCGGCCAACTATGGAAAATGACGGTGGCAGAAGCGTAGGCACCAATGGCAAAGAACAACATCATGCCAAAATTGACCAGACCCGTGAGCCCGTACTGCAAGTTCAGGCTGATAGTCAGCAAGGAAAACATGGCGATGATGGTGGTAGTGTGAACCAGGAAGTTCAGCATAGTGTCACTATCCCTCTCGGCCAAATAGTCCCTGGGGCCGGACCAGCAGCGTCGCTACGAGGGCCAGCAGCGCGATGCCCGTCTTGTAGCCCGCTCTCAAACGCCATGGCTCGAATCCAAGCAAAGACCCGTAGTCAATGCCCAAGGCCAAATTCTGCGCCAAAGCTAGTACGAGCGCCCCAACCACAGCCCCGTAGACGCTTCCCAGCCCGCCCACAGTAACGGCTGCGAACATGGGCATCAGCACGAACAATCCAAGGGCAGGACGGAGCTGCGTTTCCAGGCCAAGCAGGATACCGCCCAGAGCCGCGAAGATGCCAGAGATGAACCACATCCAGCGAATAACACCAGTGGTGTTGATGCCTTTGGCCTCGGCCAGAGCGGGATTGTCGGCAGTTGCGCGGAGGGCTTTGCCCAGTTTGGTCTGCTGGAACACCAAGTGAAACAGGACCATCGAAATCAAAGTGGCGACGATGATGATGATCTGTAAGTCGGTGAACCGTACGTTACTCACCTCGAAGCGTTTGCTCGGAAATTCCAGGTGTAGCGCAGAGGTTCCAAAGAGAACCGAGATGACGGCGCGTATGATCATCGCGATGCCTACCGACAGGACCATCTTTGCGACAGCGCTGGCCTGCCGAACGTAGCTGAACACGCCAATGTCTAGCAGGACGGCGAAGAGCCCAGTAAACAACATGGCAATTGGGATGGCTATCAACAAGGGCAGACCGGCCTGGATGTGCAACGTATAGGTCAGGTAGGCGCCCACTGTCACGAATTCGCCGTGTGCAAAGTTGGCAAAGCCCAGGATCCCGTAGGCCAGGCTCATGCCGATGGCAATGACGCCAAGCTCCGCGGCCCACACAAGCGAGTTAACGGCAATTTGCCCTACTTGCATGTCATTGTGTCCCGAGAACTACTACGATTTCCAGCAATATGTGAAAGGGGGGATGGGCCCCAAGAAAAGATAGATTATTCTTCTAGTAACTGCAATTCGCCATCCTGATAGCCCATGCGTACGAGCGGGGCGTTGGGCCGTTGACAGTCTTCGTCAAACTCAATTCGGCCTGTTACACCATCGTAGGTTTTGGCCACTTCAGGAATGGCTTCCTGCAGACAGTCTGAGGTCGGTCCGCACTCCCGCATCGCCAAGCCGACCAGCATCATGCCATCGTAGGCATAGTTGGCCCACGGCGTGCTGGGAGGCTCACCATACTCCCCGGCATACACGTTGTTCATGAAATCCTGGGCTTCGGGCAGATCCCAACCCGGTTCGAGTCCAAAGACCCGGCCATTGGCATCCTCTGGATTGCCAACGTTGATGATCGTCGGGTAGGTGATAAACCACGGCGTATCTGCGCCCACCTCAATGGTCTGCTTGAGGAAGAGGTTAGCGTCGTCGCCGTAGGTGGCCGACAGCACCGCGTCCGGGCCGAGATCGGCAATTCGTTGGGCGTCGGGCCGGTAGTCGGCCTCACCTTCGATGTAGGCGATTTGCTCGAGCACCTCACCGCCCGCCTCTTCGAACCCAATAGTTGCGAAATCCTGTACGCCGATCCCGTACGGATTGTTGGGAACAGCGGTCACGGCAGTGGTGTATCCCTCCTCATAGGCCCATTCGCCCAACGCCTTGCCGACGATGTCATCCAGAGGGACGACGCTGCACAGCGTGGGTAGGTCGCGCAATTGGGGAGAACTGGCACCAGTATTGATGACCACCACGTTTTGGGTTCCAGCATACTCACCCACTGGCAGCATGATGCCGCTGCCACCTACGTTGAGGATGACCGGCACTTGGTTCACGTCGATCAGCTTGTGAGCTGCATCGACTCCCAACTGAGGCCGGTATTCAGCGTCCTCGACGATCAGTTCAAGTGGTCGTCCGTCGACGCCGCCCGTTGCGTTGAGTTCTGCCACGGCCAGTTCGACACCGCGCACCATGTCCACTCCCGAATTCGTCTCGGGGCCGGTCAGGTTCGAGAGAACGCCAATGGGAATCGGCTCGCCAGCAGCTTCTTCCTCCTCAGCTGGGGCCTCTTCTTCCTCAGCCGGAGGAGCTTCTTCTTCGGCTGGTGCTGCCTCTTCTTCCTCGGCTGGTGCTTCTTCCTCAGCTGGGGCCGCTGCTTGGCAAGCCGCCAGTCCCAGGCTGGCGATGAGTAAGAATGACAGCAAAAGGGTTACATAGGTCGGTCGCTTCATTTCTCTTTCCTCCCTCTGCATGACTGGCTTACGTAAGGTATACGGGGCCCATCGTTCCCGCGTGTGATTGCCGCATGTCGATGCCTTGTGCGGCCCGTTAACGTCAGCCGGATTCTGCTATCGGTGAATAGCTGTAGCGCTGTCGTTAGTTGCACACCGAAGCTCAACCATCCGGTCAAGGTGATCTCGCATAGCCTGACGAGCGGCTTGTGCATCGCCGTCACGCACCGCTTCGTAGATCGCTCGATGCTCGCTAATATCCGCAGCATCAGGCAGGAAAACGTCGCCCTCATAAAAGCGAACGATCATGCTGGACGTGTCCAGCAAAGCACTGTTGTGACTTGCACGGGCAAGTATCAGGTGAAATCCAAGGTCTTCGGGAGGTTTCTCACCACGCGCCACGCCCTTCTCTAGCTCGACCACGCAACGCTCCAATTCTTTCAGGTCGGCGGTGTTGCGCCGCTGCGCTGCAAGTGCAGCGGTCTCAGGCTCCACTATACGGCGGAACTCGAGCAAATCGAGCAGGTGCGACTGGGTTGGTGTGGTTGAGGTGTTAAGTAAACGAAGTGGTCCTGGCTGCGAGTCACGGACAAATGTGCCGACCCCCCGCCGGGTTTCCAGCACCCCGATTGCAATCAGAGATTTTACACCTTCACGCACTGCAGTGCGGCTTACATGAAACATGTCGACGAGTTCGTTCTCTGTCGGAATCCGCTCTCCAACCGAGACCTCACCCTCATCAATCATTTCAAGGATGCCGTCAGCGACCTCTTGAGAGAGTTTCTTGCGAGCAGGCTTTGAGGACATAGTGTAAACGGCCCAATCTGCACGACGCTACTTATGACATCATACATCATACATCTTGCCTTGTCAATACTACGTACACTGATGTCAGGAATTTGTGTTGACTTGCCCAACAGGTACTAATATGATAGGCGCGACGACCAATGTCACACTGGGAGAGCAGCCGTAGGTTTGCTTTGTCTGCCCTGAGCCTCTTTTCCCTTCGTATGGTTTAGGGAAGCCCTATCTAGCGCTTTGTGCGGATGGATCAGACACATTACGTCCTGACCACCAAACCGATCAGACCAAGGGAGTGCGAGTGTAGCTGACAAGGGGTCAGCAAGGTACGTGACGTAGATCCTCAATTATCGCTTGTCTCGTAACTCATCCAATCGAGAGGTGCAATCATGTCAACCGACCCTTCCGCCATGCGGCTCGATGGACAGGTCGCTATCGTCACAGGAGGTGGCACTGGCATCGGAGAGGCCACGGCCAGGCTGTTTGCGCAAGTCGGTGCCAGGGTGGTCATTGCCAACCGCCGTCCCAGCACAGGGGAGAAGGTGGTGTCGGACATCAAACGGGAAGGCGGAGAAGCAACATTCGTTTCTACCGATGTCAGGGACGTTGCCCAGGTTCAGGCGATGATCCAACATACCATCGATTCGTACGGGCGCATTGACATCCTTTTCAACAACGCGGGACTGGCTGTCGTCGCACCCTTTTGGGAAATAAGCGATGAGGACTGGAATCTGGTGATAGGTGTGAATCTGTCTGGGCACTTCTACTGTGCCAAGTACGCTGTCCCGCATATGCTGGAGCAAGGTGGCGGTGCGATTGTCAACATGTCGTCGGTGCTGGGCTATGCCACCAATCCCGGCATGACGGCCTACACAGCCAGCAAGACCAGCATCATCGGTATGACCAAAGCGATGGCCTTGGACTTGGCGAAGAAGAACATCCGGGTCAACTGCATTGTTCCCGGAAGCATCGACACGCCAATGATGTGGGCGGATTATCCGGCGGATGACCTCCCGCGAATCGAGCGGGAGGCTGCCGAAGCGGTCCCGGTAGGCCGTGTGGCCCCTCCCAGCGAAATTGCCAGCGCGGTGCTGTTCCTGGTCAGCCCGGCAGCGTCGTTGGTGAACGGCACTACTTTGATTGCCGACGGGGCCTTGCTGGCAAAAATTGCGACCGAATATTAGTCGCCGTCGCGGAAACTATTGACTTTAGTCTGCCTTTCGACTATGATCGGTATGACATCATACGTCATATTCCCTGGGGTCTCTTCATGACACAAAGAACGCGCCGTAAGAAACTCTCAGAGGAAGTCAGCGAACAGATCCTTGCTATGATCGATGATGGTGAGGTTGCCGTTGGGGGTCAGTTGCCTACCGAGGGTGAACTGGTCGAGATGTTCAACGTCAGCCGGACGTCGGTGCGAGAAGCGGTCAAATCGCTGGCCGCCGTCGGCGTGCTGGAGATCCGTCCGGGCATGGGCACCTTTGTGGTGGGTGCCCGTCCGGGTCCCCTACGCTCATTGCCAGGCCAGAGAAGCGGGCCGCTGGACAAGTCTGATTTGCTGGAATTACTCGAATTCCGCCAGATCTTCGAACCCGCAGCAGCAGCACTGGCAGCATCGCGGGCGACACCTGAAGACCTGGAGGAAATGCATCGCTGTGTAGAGGAATTGGCGAGGGGTGTAGCCGAGGGAATCAGGCCCCCGGAGGATTTAGGCTTTCATCTGGCGCTGGCACGGGCGACGAAGAATAGCGCGGTGGTTGACGTATCCAGCCTGACGGTTCGCTTCTATGAAGCGGATGTGTACATGCCCGACGAGTTAGACGTCGAAGGGCATCGCGAAATCTACGAGGCGATCAAGAACGGCGATCCAGACGCCGCCCGACAAGCGATGGATGCCCACCTGGAGGAAATCGAGTGCCGCTACCGCGAACGATAACTCGCGATCAATTCATCTGGCGAAACAATCAATCACTTCCGATCTGAGAGGGCGCTGGTCGCCGACGATAGCCCTCGGATGTCCTGAGGCCGAACAGGTGGATATAGACGACATGAGCCGGGCACTGAACGAATCGGATCGCACCACCGGGTCACCCATACTGCGAATTCAGGACTTGCATACCGAATTCGTCACCGAGTACGGGGTGGTCAAGGCGGTGAACGGCGTGTCATTCGAGGTGGCCGCCGGTGAGACCCTCGGTATTGTCGGTGAGTCTGGCAGCGGCAAGACGGTCACCATGCTCTCGGTGATGCGGCTGATCGAAAGCCCACCGGGGCGCATCGCCAGTGGCGAGGTGCACTTCAACGGCGACAACCTGTTAGAGCTTTCGAACAGGGAGATGCGCCAGATTCGCGGCAGCAAAATCGCCATGATCTTTCAGGACCCGCTGACCTCGCTGAATCCAGTGTTCAGCATCGGCGAGCAACTGACCGAAGCCATCAAGATGCACCTGCGGGTATCCAACAAGGAAGCCAGGGAGCACGCGGTGGAGGCGCTGGCGCAGGTCGGCATCCCCGACCCTGTTCAAGCACTGGATTTCTTTCCCCACCAATTCAGCGGCGGCATGCGCCAGCGGGCCATGATCGCCATGGCGATTTCTTGCAACCCTTCTTTGCTGATCGCCGACGAGCCAACCACCGCTTTGGACGTGACGGTTCAAGAGCAGCTTCTCCAACTCGTGGACGATCTGCGCTCGCAGTTGAACATGTCCATCGTCTGGATTACCCACGACCTGGGCGTGATCGCCGGGCTGGCAGATCGTGTCGTGGTGATGTATGCCGGGGAGATCGTGGAGTCAGGGCCTACGGATATGATCTTCGAAAACTCCCGGCATCCCTATACGCAGGGCTTGCTACGATCCATTCCCCGCCTTGATGTTCCGCGAGACAAACGGTTGATCCCCATCGAAGGGACCCCACCGGACCTGATCCACATGACACCCGGCTGCCAGTTTGCGTCTCGCTGCCGGTATCGCCTCGAGCAATGTGAGGAACACCCGCCACTGGTTGAACTGGACACCGAACACGCCAGCCGGTGCTGGGTGAATCCCGAAGCAACCATCGTCTCAGACTATGCGTAGGCCAGCGCCACTGGAAGAGAGTGCCCATCCTGTGTCTGACGAGACCCTGATCCTCAAAGTCGAAAACCTGCAAGTACATTTTCCGATTACCCGTGGCATTGTCCTCCAGCGTCAGGTGGGCAGTGTCAAGGCTGTGGATGGTATAGGCTTTTCAATTCACCGCGGCGAGACGCTGGGTCTGGTTGGAGAATCGGGCAGCGGCAAGACGACCACGGGGCTGGCTATCGCGCAACTGGTCAAGTCGACGGGAGGGCAGGTCTGGTTCGAAGGGCGATTGCTGGAAGGGCTGGATCAGAGCGAACGGCGGGCGCTGTACCAACACATGCAGATGATCTTCCAGGACCCCTACGCCTCGCTGAACCCACGCATGACGATTGGCAACGTGATCGCCGACCCTCTGCGCGTCCACAGCGAAATGGGGAGCCATGCCTTGAAGGACCGCGTGCGCGAGTTATTAGAGAACGTGCGCCTCGACCCGGCCCTGGTCAATCGCTATCCCCACCAACTATCCGGCGGGCAGCGGCAGCGGGTTGGCGTTGCTCGCTCACTGGCGCTGGGGCCGTCGTTTATCATCTGCGACGAGCCGGTGTCGGCCCTGGACGTGTCAGTCCAGGCCCAAATCCTGAATTTGCTGGAGGATTTGCAGCGCGAGCTTAACCTCACCTACCTGTTCATTTCGCACGATCTGGCCGTCGTGCGCCACATCAGCAACCGGGTGGCGGTGATGTATCTGGGCAAGATCGTCGAGCTGACCGACTCCGACCAGCTTTATGCCGAGCCGCGTCACCCCTACACCCAGGCTCTGCTGGCCGCCGTCCACACACCGAATCCGCGCGTCGAGCGCCAGCGCCAGCGCGTGGTGCTCTCGGGAGACCTGCCAAGCCCGGCCAATCCACCAGTCGGCTGCAATTTCTGCACGCGCTGTCCTGTGGCCGTGGATATCTGTTTTGAGGTCAAACCGGACCTTCACGAGAGCAGTGCGGGCCATTGGGTGGCCTGCCATCTCGTCGAGCAAGAATACGCTGGTCTTCGGAGCCAGGACGAGGAGGTGATTGACATCGGGTAAATAGCATCCTTGTACACGGCAAGAAAGAACTTAGAAGAGAGAGGAGCAAGAGAAATGTCATTCGGCACAAGCACGAAGCGCGGAATCGCGCTCCTCACCATGGCCGTCCTGTTCACGCTGTTGCTGGCGGCTTGCGGCGGCGCTGCTGAGGAAGCCGCCCCTGAGGAAGAGGCTCCCGCAGAGGAAGAGGCTGCGCCTGCGGAGGAAGAGGCTGAAGAGGCTGCGGAAGAGGCCGAAGCTCCCGCCGAGGGTATACCCACTGGCGGCACGATTAACTACGTCAACTTCGAACCGGCCACGCTCAATCCCTACCTGCGGCCTGAGCAGATCGCCTGGCAGGCGATTGCGCTGATCGCCACCGGCCTCGTAGACCTGAACTCGGAAGGCGAGGTCATACTGGAACTGGCCGAAGAGTTCCCCAGCGTGGAAAACGGCACGCTATCCGAGGACGGCCTGGAAGTGACCTGGAAGCTACACGAAGGGCTGAAGTGGTCGGACGGCGAGCCGCTGACCTCTGACGACTTGGTGTTCACCTGGGAGGTGTGCAGCAACCCTGAAAGCGGCTGCGCACTCAACGCTGGCTTCGACAAGATCGAGAGCATCGATACCCCCGACGAGCGGACGGCTGTCATCACCTACAGCGAGTTCCATCCCGCCTGGATTGCCCAGTTCCGCAATGGCGTGCTACCGCGTCACGGGACAGGCGCTCCTGAAGACATGCTCAACTGGGAGTGGAACCGCACGGTGAATCCCACTAACGGGCCGTTCATCGTGACGGAGTGGGAGGCTGCCGACCACATCACCTTCGAGCGCAACCCCTACTACTGGGAGGAGGGCAAGCCTTACCTCGACCAGATCAACTGGGTGATCCTCGGTGACCTGGAGGTTGGACGCCAGATGCTGTTGGGTGGCGAAGCCGACCTGCATGTGTGGATCGCCGGTGAGCCGCAGGTGATCGAGACTGCCGAAGCCGGTATGACGCTGGGTGGCGGCCCGTCCCCGTTCTGGAACCGCATCCAGTTCAACCTGAAGGACCCCGATAACCTCGACGAACCCCACCCCCTGCTGGGTGACGTGCGCGTCCGCAAGGCTATCCTGATGGCGATTGACCGCGAGGCCGTGACCTATAACTGGCGTGTGGAAGGCCTGTACGAACCTGAACTGCAGACGTCGTTGTACGACCTCTGGCCGCAGTTCGCCTGCAACATCGAGCCTTTCCCATACGATCCGGAAGGAGCCATGGAGCTGCTCGACGAGGCGGGATGGACGGACGAAGACGGCGACGGCATCCGTGAGTGCAATGGCTGCGAGACCGCCGAAGACGGCACGCCGCTGCGCCTGCGCGTGGGCACCTACGCCAACTGGGGTCAGGAAGACAACGAGTTGGTGATGGTGGATGAACTGAAGAAGGTCGGCATCGACATGTACCTCGAAAACTACGAGGCCACCGTCATGTACAGCAGTTGGGCCGACGGTTCTTTCATGTATCGCGGTGACTTTGACGTGCTGTGGTGGGACCACGACCCCGGCATGCCCGACCCGCAGTTCCGCACTGAGAGCTTCTACACCTCGGCCTACATCCCCACCGAGACGAACCCGACGGGGATGAACATGTCGCGCATCGAGGACGAGGAGATCGATGCCTGGGCCGCAGAAGCGGGCAGCATCCTCGACACCGAGAGGCGGCGAGAGCTGTACTGCCAGATCGCAGAGAAGGTCTATAGGGAACACGTGTCCGAAGCCGTACAGGGCACCCTGTCGAACTTCAGCTTCTCAAATCCCGCTCTGAAAGGCTGGTCGATCAACGAGACCTACACGCCTGCGGGTTGGGACGCAGAGGACTGGTATCTGGAGAGCTAGAGCAAGACTGAGTTAGACTCAGGCCGGGGGAGTCTAGGCTCCCCTGGCCTGACGACGAGGTAGCAACGATGACGCGATATATCGTGCGGCGATTGCTGGAGGCGATACCACTGCTGTTGCTGGTCAGTCTGGTGATGTTCTTCGTGCTGCGGCTGGTACCAGGCGGCCCGCTGGCCGTCTACGCCAGGGGGCAGATCACGCCCGAAGCCCTGGCGCAAATTCGGGTCAAGCTAGGACTCGACCAACCGCTGATCGTGCAATACTGGCGCTGGCTGCAGAGCGCGCTGCGGGGCGACCTGGGCAGCTCGTTCGACACCGGACGCCCGGTCACGGTGGAAATCGGAGAGCGCGTTGGCCCGACAGCATACCTGATCGGCAGCACCTTTCTCGTGGTGTTGGTCATCAGCATCCTGGTAGGCGTCCTGTCCGCCGTCAAGCAATATTCGCTGCTCGACATCAGCACCACTACCCTGACCTTCATCGGACAAGCCCTGCCCGTGTTCTGGGTGGGCCTGATGCTGATCCTGATCTTTTTCAGTTGGACCAAGAATCCGGTGACGGGGAAGCCGCTGCTGCCGGCGTCCGGCATGTCAACCGTGGGGGCGGACTTCAGCATAGGGGATTGGCTGTCCCATTTGATCTTACCCATGACCGCGCTCGGCCTGGGGTGGGTGTCGTGGTATTCGCGCTACCTGCGTTCGAGCATGTTAGATGTCGTCCACGAGGACTATATCCGCACCGCGCGTGCCAAGGGTCTCAGCGAGTTCAAAGTCGTCTTCAAGCATGCCCTCAAGAACGCCGCCATCCCTCTGGTCACGATAGTGGCGCTCGACCTGCCGGTGTTGTTTGGCGGTTCGCTGTTCGTCGAGATCATCTTTAGCTGGCCGGGCATGGGGCGTTTGTTCTACCGTGCCGTCGAACGCCGCGACTACCCCATCCTGATGGGCACCATTCTGATTATCGCCGCGATGATGGTTGTGGCCAACCTGATCGCCGACATCGTCTACGCCTATCTGGACCCCCGCATTCGTTACCAGGATTGAGAGAGACGCGATGGCCGAACAAGCACTGACCATGAAGGGTTTGGACCACCAAGTCCCTGAGCAGGAGACGATGGGCCAGATCGTGTGGCGCAATTTCCGGCGTCACCCGATGGGTCTGTTCGGAGCAGGCATGCTGCTGTTGATTCTCCTGCTTTCCGTTTTCGCCTTTGTCTCGCCCTACGACCCCGAAGACCTGGACAACGCGAATCGCTGGCAGACGCCTTCGTGGGAACATCCTTTTGGCACCGACAAGAATGGGCGCGACATCCTGACACGCGTCGCCTACGGCGGGCGGATTTCGCTGCTGGTCGGCGTGCTGGCGATGACCACGGCCTCGATTGCCGGGACCGTCGTCGGCGGGCTAGCCGGGTTTTACGGCGGCGTGATAGACAACCTGCTGATGCGCCTGACGGATTTCTTCTTCAGCTTTCCCCAGTTGTTTGTGCTCTTATTCCTATCATTCATCCTGCGGGAATCGAACATCACCTTCATGCAGGGCGGCCTCGGCAATATCATCCTGGTCATTGGGGCCACGTCGTGGATGACGGTGGCCCGGTTGGTGCGGGCCACCTTCCTCAAGCTCCGCGAGTCGGAGTTTGTGCGGGCGGCCCGGTCCTACGGGGCCAGTGACATGCACATCATCCTGCGCCACATCCTGCCCAACGCCATCGGCCCGGTGATCGTCAGCGGCACGATGGGCACCGCCTGGGCCATCCTGACCGAATCCGGCCTGAGCTTCCTGGGCTACGGTATTCTGCCTCCGACGGCCAGTTGGGGCAACATGCTCCAGGATGCCCGCACGACGATGGGCGTGTTTCCCTGGCAGACGGTCTTCCCTGGCATGATGATCTTCTTGACGGTGATTTCTTTGAATTACGTGGGTGACGCGCTGCGCGACGCGCTCGATCCCTATAAGCTCGTCGGGCACATGCGGCAGTAGCCACCCGGCGCGAAACTGGCGAGATGAGGAGAGGGATTTCATGGCCGAAGTTGAAAAGGCAGATTTGCACGGCGGTGCGGTGGTCATCTCCAAGGAGGAGATTGACCGGGTGCTGGCCCAGCCCTTGATTGCTCGCATTGCCACGGTGGGCAAGGACATGCAGCCGCACGTCGTCCCGGTGTGGTTTTGGTGGGACGGCGAGAGTATGTACATGGAAACCGGCATCAACTACCGCAAGGCGCAAAATCTACGCGAGAACCCCAAGTGCGCGGTGATCGTCGACGAAACCAAGGGCGGCCTGCGCTTCTGGGGCATCTTCATGGAGGGGGAGGTCGAACTGATTACTGAGCCGGTGGACTGGGTGCGGGATATTGTGCTTCGCATCTACCAGAACTATCTCGGCGCGGAGGGCATCGAGGCACCCACGCCGCAAACGATGATTAACGCCGAGCACGTGATCATCAAGTTCACCCCCAAGAAATTCATTACCTGGAACGACACGCGCCACGCGATTGCACCCATTGGATGAGGATGAATGGCCGGGCCAGATTTTCCTTCTCCTGAGCAGGTCGATTCCCTGCCGGATTTTGGGCAGCTTCCGCCAGCCAGCCGCCACAGTTATTTGCTGCGCGTGACCCCGATGGCGGACGGCTCGTCGCTTTGCCTGCCGGTCAATGTACTGGTCGGCAAAGAGGCCGGACCGCACCTGCTGATGGTGGCGGGCGTTCACGGCAACGAATACGAAGGGATAACTGCCCAATATGAGTTGTGGGAGGAACTCTCTCCAGAGGAAGTCAGCGGCGCGGTGGTCATGGTGCCGGTAGCCAACCCGCCCGCCTTCCGCGTGGGCCAGCGCCGCAACCCCGAAGACATGCTGGACATGAACCGGGTGTTTCCCGGCAAGCCAGATGGAACCGTCACCGAGCAACTGGCCTACCGCCTGTATCACGATGTCGCCGCGAAGGTCGATATGGTGCTATCGATGCATGGCTGGACGCACGGCTCGCTGGTGGTGCCCTACACCGAATATCCGCGAGATCTGCCGGTCACGGAGGCCAGCCGGGCGGCGGCGGTTGCCTTTGGCCTGGAGTACATTGAAGCGTTTGACTGGCATCCGGGGCTGCTGGTCGCCGCCTGTGCCAACGCAGGCATCCCGGCCATCGAACCGGAGATTGGCGGGCTGTCGTGCACCGTGCCCGAACGGCGAGTGCGCTACAAGCAGGGGGCGCTTAACCTGATGTGCCACCTGGGCATGCTGCCCGGCGACCCTGACCCGCCGGGGGAGGTCCGAGAGGTGACGCGGACTATGCACTTTGCGCCAGTAGGTGGTGTTTTGCGCCGCCATAAGGAGTTGGGCGACGCGGTTCAGCCCGGCGACACCATCGCCACGATCTGCGATCTCAACGGCGCGCCGCTCGAATCCGTGCAAGCGCCCGGCGAAGGATTCGTCGCCGCCCAATTGCTGGCCGCGACCGTCAACCCCGGCGATCTCGTCGCCGTGATCTTCATCCCACAGGAAGGCTCTTGACCAGGCATGGAGACGAAACGGAGCTTTGACATCGTCGTGGTCGGAGCCGGGATCTTCGGCGCGACGGCGGCATTGGAGTTGAACCAGCGCGGGCATCAGGTCGCCGTGCTGGACCCCGGCCCGCTGCCCAATCCGCTGGCCTCTTCCACCGACATCAGCAAGGTCGTCCGCATCGAGTACGCCGACGACGAAGAATATGCCCGGATGGCCGAACGGTCACGCGAGGGTTTCTTGCAGTGGAACGAGTGGTTCGGCGAGACGCTCTACCACGACGTCGGCGTCATCATGATACGGCGCACGCCGATGTCGCCGGGCGAATACGAGTACGAAAACTACCATTCGCTGTTGAGGCGCGGTTTCCAGGCAGACCGGCTGGACAGCGAGCAGATCGCGGCCCGTTTCCCGGCCTTCAACCCCGACCTCTACGTCGATGGGTACTATCATGGCGAGGCGGGCTACGTCGAAAGCGGAGCCGTCGTCGCCGCCCTGCTGGCGAAAGCGGAACAGGCAGGCGTCGCAGTGATCGCAGGCCAGACGGTGACGGCGATAAAGGCCAAGTCGGGCCGGGCCGGAGGCGTGCAGACTGCTGAGGGCGGGACTTTCACGGCGGGGCACGTCGTGATCGCTGCCGGGGCGATGACGCCCTATCTGCTGCCGGAATTGCAGCCCTACATGCGCTCGGTGGGTATGCCTGTCTTTCACCTCAAGCCGCAGGATCCGTCGTTGTTCGAAGTTCCCCGGCTGGCGGTTTTCAGCGCCGACGTGTCCCAATCGGGCTGGTATGGCTTTCCCCTGCATCCCAAAGAGGGCGTCGTCAAGATCGCCCATCATGGCCGTGGGGTGCCGGTGCATCCGGCCAAAGACGAGCGGGTCGTCACCGAACACGAGACCAAACAACTGCGCCAATTCCTGGCCGAGTCGATGCCCCCGCTGGCTGACGCCCCCATTGTCTATACGCGGCGCTGCCTGTACTGCGACACGCTCGACGAGCACTTCTGGATCGACCGCCACCCCGAAACCGAGGGGCTGATCGCCGCCGCCGGGGGCAGCGGTCACGCCTACAAATTCGGCCCGCTGCTGGGCGGCTGGATAACGGATGCCGTCGAAGGCAAGTCCAACCCCGAACTGGGCAAGTTCCGTTGGCGCGACCTGCCGCCCGGCACGCCGGGTGAGGAAGCCTCACGGTTCCGCGACGAACTCTAGGCTGGATCAAGAAAAGATGAGGGCAACCATGAAAAAGCACCTGTTTGCAGAGATGACGCACGACGAGGTGAACGAGGCCGTCCTGGAGGGAAGGGTGGTCTTGATCCCTGTCGGCCAACTGGAGACCCACGGGCCGCACCTGCCCATCGACGTGGATGTGGTGCAGGTCGATCACGTTTGTGTGGAGGCGGCGCGCCGCGCGCACGACGTGCTGGTGTCCGCCCCGCCCATCTACTATGCCTTCTCCGAGCACGTGATGGACTTTCCTGGCACGATGGCCGTGCGCCCCGAAACGCTGCTGGCCTACCTGTTCGACATCGGCAACAGCTTTGCCCGCCAGGGTTTCGAGAAGCTGGTGTTGGTCAACGGGCACGGCAGCAACAAATCTATCTGCGAGGTGGCAACCCGGCGCATCACCAACGAGACCCCGGCCTACTGCGCCACGGTGACGCACTTCAGCCTGATAACCGACGTGATGCAGGAAGTCCGCGAGTCGAAGGTGGGCGGCATCGCCCACGCGGGCGAAATGGAAACGTCCGAGTATATGTTCCTCCGCCCGCACTTGGTCAAGAAGGACAAGATTCAGGATGAGTTCGCCCCAGACTATCGACCCTGGCGTGCCGACGATTTCGCCGTGGAAAGCGGCCCGATTCACTTCATGGAATTCTGGAGCCAGCGCTCGAAGTCGGGCATTGAAGGCGCACCCTCGCTGGCGACGCCTGAAAAGGGCGAAAAACTGCTTGAGGCGACGATTGAGCGCATGATCGAGTTCGGCAAGTGGTGGAAGGAACTGGAGTTCCCGCCACGCACCGACTTCACCGTGCGCCGCTAGCATCATTGACGAGGATCAGATTCATATGAGGCACCCATACCCAACCTTCGTCACGGATTTCCGCGTGCTCTCTGACGAGCAATGCAAGCAGATTCACCTCGCCAGCCTGGAATTACTTTCCACCGTGGGCATCCAGATTCGCGACGACGAGGCGATAGCGTTTCTTAAGGAGAACGACGCCGAAATATCTGAGGGCAACGTGGCCCGCATCCCGCCTGGACTGGTCGAGTGGGCGCTGCGCCACACCCCACCAGCCGTCACCCTGTGGAACCGGGAAGGACAGGCATCGGTGCGCCTGCAAGAGCGCCAGGTGCATTTTGGTACCGGCTCGGATTGTCCGTTTATCCTCGACACGTTCACTGGGGAGCGGCGACACTTCCTGAAAGCGGATGTCGAGCAGGGGATACGTATCTGCGACTACCTGCCCAACATCGACTTTGTCCTGTCGATGGGCCTCGTCTCAGACGTCGACGTGGCCGTATCAGACCTGCACCAGTTCGATGCCATGATCCGCAACACGGTCAAACCCGTCGTGTTCACTGCGCACAACCGCACCAACTGCCGGTCCATCGTGGAGATGGCCGAGATCGTCGCCGGGGGTCCCGATACCCTGCGCCGCAAGCCGCAAATCATGCTGTTCACCGAGTCCATCGCCCCGCTTCAATACGGCACCGAGACAACCCAAAAGCTACTCTACATGGCCGAGAAGCACCTGCCGGTGGTGCTCAACTCCGGGCCGATGATGGGCGCTTCCGGGCCGCAGACCCACGCGGGAGTCCTCGCCCTGGCAAATGCCGAGGTGCTGGCCGGGATCGTGATGGCCCAACTCAAGCGCCGGGGCGCGCCGATGGTCTATGCGCTGGGCGTGCATCCTTTGGACATGCGGACCTCAGTGCTCCCCTACGGCGCACCGGAGCTGGCGCTCAACACCGCTGCGACGGCGGACATGGCCCGCTTTTACGACATGCCGGTGTGGGGTTACGCCGGGTGCAGCGATGCCAAGACGCTCGACCAGCAGGCTGCATTGGAGGCGATGGGGTCCATCATGATGTCGCTGCTGGCGGGCAACAATCTGGTGCACGATGTGGCCTATCTGGAGAGCGGTCTGGTCAGCTCCTTCGACATGCTGGTGCTCTCGGACATCGCCATCGAGATGGGGCGACACCTGCTCAAGCCCATCGAAATCACGCCGGAGACGCTGGCTCTCGATCTCATCGAGCGGGTGGGGTTTGGGGGACACTATCTCAGCGAGGAGCATACCCTTGCCCATTTTAAAGAGGTCTGGTACCACGATCTGATTGACCGCCAGCGCCGCGAAGGCTGGGAGAACACCGGGGCGTTGACGTTGGGGGATCGCATCAAGCAGAAGGTCAAAGAGATCCTGGACACCCATCATCCTGAGCCGGTGCCCCCGGACGTGCAAAAACGACTGGCTGAGCGCCTGGCACAGGCCGAAGACCAAGCCGCCGACCAGCCGATTCACGAAAGCGCTGGTGCCTGACTGACGCTTGAAAGGAGCAGACATGCCTGTCTTCAGCCGCGAAGAGATGCAGCGCCGCGTTGACAACCTGCGACAAGAAATGACAGAAAGTGAAGTCGATTGTGTCATCGCCACTTCGTATGTTGGCTCCTACTATCTGAGCGGTGTGCCCATCCACTGGTTCGGGCGGCCCCTGGCGACCATCATTCCCCTGGAAGGTGAGGCGGCTATGGTCGAGTCGAACATCGAGATGGAGCACACCCAGGCGCAGTCGTGGATAGAGGATTTGCGGCTCTATTGGGATTACAACACCAAACCCTCCTACGAGAACCCACAAAGCCCATTGGAATCGATGGTCGAGCTAACCCGCGAGGTGCTCAAAGACCGCAAATTGACCAAGGGCCGCATCGGGGTAGAGGGCGCGGACCTGCCCGTTGAACACCTCGAAGCGCTGCAAGCCGCGCTGCCGGATGCCGAATTCGTGAGTGTGTCGAAAACCCTCGCTACGTTGCGTATGATGCTCTCGGAAGAGGAGTTGCGCCTGGTTCGCGCCGCCGACGCGATTGCCGACGTAGGGCAGCAGGCGCTCATCGACGCGATTGAGCCGGGGAAACCGGCTCACCAAATCGAGTTGCCGGTCAAGGCCCACATGATCGACACCATCATGGAGCGCCACCCGGACATGCCTTTTCACATCCACGCCATGTGTGGCCTGGGGTCGGGTGACAAAGGCGCAGGCCACAGCGAATGGATCACCTGGAACAAAGAAGACGTCGTCAAGCCCGGACAACTGCTGGAGACCATCGTCGATGTCTGGCTGTGGGGCTACTGGGGCAACGTCGAGCGTGCGGTGGCAGTGGGCGAACCGGACGAGGCCATGCATCAGGCTTTCGAGATCATGGTCGAAGCCAACGAAGCGGCCATCGAAACCGTCAAGCCCGGCGCGCGGGTGGCGGACGTGGACCGGGCCACCAAAGATGTGTTCGCCAGATACGGCTACGACACTCGCACCGGCTGCGGCTGTGGCCGGGGGATTACCAGCTACGAAGGCAACGCCCGCGAATTGCTGATGGACATGCGCTTGTACTCGGATGTCGTGCTGGAGCCGGGCATGGCCTTCTCCATCGAGCCTGATCTGCGCGTGCCCGGCATCGGGACCTTCCGCCACTGCAACACCATCATCGTCACCGAAGAGGGCCGCGAGGTGGACTCGACGCTGCCGCGAGGGGTGGTCTGGGTCTGAGGACCAGGATGCTAACAGGAGTGGGAGATGAAGGACACACTGGCTAACCGCCTGGAGACCCTCCAGGCAGCCTTTGACAAAGAGGGACTTAGTGGGCTGATTCTGAACCAGGGGGCTTACGTCTACCACCTGACCGATTGGCTGCCGCCGTCGTGGGCCACGATCTTCGCTGTGGTCGGGTCCGGCGAGTTGATCCTCGTCACCCCATTCGTCCCGGAGGGTATCGAACCCGTCTGGAGCGCTGCCATCACCACCGAGGATACCGTCGCCGGGCTGGAGCAAGCCTTGAGCCAGGCCAGGATGCTCGGCGGGCCGCTAGGCGTGGTCATGGGCGCCTTTCCGGCGGCTAATGCCTTGCCGTTAAGTGGGCAGGTCGAATTGCGTGACGCCACCGACCTGATGTACGACGTGACTGCTGCCAAAGACGAGGTGGCTCAGCAAGCCATCCGCGAGCGGGTGAGCTACCTGGACAAAGCCTTTGAGGTCGCGAAGACCGCCATCAAACCCGGCGTGAGCGAGACGGCGGTCTTTGGAGCCATTTTTACCTCGCTCGCCCAGTCGTTGGGCGGAACGCTGACGCTGGACTGCAATTTTGGCTCCGGGCCGCGCACCCTGGGGAACGAGCCGGAGCCGACCAACAAGCTGCTTGAGGCGGGCGAAGTGGTGATGATCGACCTGTTCCCAGTGATGGGCGGCTACGTGGCCGACTACACCCGTAACTTCGTGGTCGGTAAGCCGACGGATGACCAACTCGCCCAGCACGCTACGCTGGAAAGGGCACTGGCCGCTGGCGAATCCATCCTGCGACCCGGCACCAAGGCCTCCGAGATCGACCAACTGGTTCGCAAAACCCTCGAAGATGAGGGGTGGGGCGAGTTTGCCTATCAGCATCACACCGGCCACGCCTTCGGGCTGACCATCCCCGAACCGCCGTGGCTGCTCCCAGACGTGGACATGCCGCTGCGCGCGGGCATGGTGATCGCCGTGGAGCCGGGCATTTACCACCCGGCCAACGGCGGGATGCGCCTGGAGGGCAACTACATCATCACCGAAGACGGTCCTGAGTCCCTGGTCGGTTTTCCGGCTAGGCTGATCGCCTGCGAGTAGAGCACGAGAGGAGAGCCGATGAGTCTGCGTGATAAGGTGGTCATCGTAACCGGAGCCAGCCGGGGAATCGGGCTGGCGGCTACACGACTGCTGGCCGCCGAAGGAGCGAAGGTGTTTGGCGTGGCGCGCACCCCACCTGAGCCATCTGACGTGGTGGATGGTGTGTCCTTCCTGCAAGCGGACGTGCGAGACCGCGCCCAGGTCGAAAAAGCCGTGAGCGCCGCCCTGGACGAGGCTGGGCGAATCGACACCCTGGTCAACAACGCCGGTATCGAGATCGTCAAGCCGTTGGGCGAGACGACGGACGAAGAATACGACGATATGCTCGACACCAACCTGAAAGGGGCGTTCTTCTTCGTCACTGCCGTGCTGCCAACCATGCAGCGCCAGCGCGCCGGACACCTGATTTTCGTCAACTCGGTGTCGGGCGTGCGGGGTTTCGCGGAGGACGCGGTTTATACGGCATCGAAGTTCGGGCTTACCGGCCTCGCTGACGCACTGGATGAGGAATTGAGAGCGCAAGGCATCCGCGTGACCGGCATACATCCCGGTGCGACGGACACCTCGCTGGCCTACGAATCGTGGTCCCCACCAGATGACCCGCAGCGCCCCTATTTCTTGCAGGCGGAGGACGTGGCCGAAGCGATTGTCTACGCGGCGTCGCAGCCCCGGCGCGTGGTAATCAAGCAACTAATCATCATGCCCCTGATGGAGCCACCTCACTCTCCGAATTTGTCCGTCGAAGTCATGCAAAGCCTACTGAAGGACAAGTGATTGCCATGACGCTCCGCACCGAATATCCGCGCCGCATCGCCCGCGCCCGCGAACTGATGGCAGAACAAAGTTTGGACATGCTGCTGCTTTTCACCGGGCCTAACCTGGCGTATTTCTGCGGGGCGACCGGCATGCTCGGAGGCCGCAGCGGTTCGCGCCCCTTTATCTACCTCCTGCCGCGCACGGGTGACCCGGTGCTGATCGTCCAGGATGGCCGCCAGTTTGAGGCCCGTGCGCTGACCGACGTGCCCGATATTCGCACCTACACGCACCTCTCACGCCTGCCGCTAGAGGTAGTCTTGGGAGCCGTCGAGGACCGCCAATTGAGCAAGGGCCGCATCGGGGCCGAGTTGGGCGGGGAAATGGTGCTGGATCTGCCGTTCGGGGAGTTTATGCGCTTGCAGGAAGCGCTTCCTGATGTGGAATGGGTGGATGCCAGCCCGCTGTTGTGGCGGATGCGCATGGTCAAATCGGAGGAGGAGATCGCGCGTGTAGCGCGCGCCTGCGACATCACCGGGGAGGCATACACGCAAACGTTCGAGGCCACCCGCCCCGGAATGACCGAGGTCGAGATCGAACGCATGATGTGGGGCAATATGCTGGCTCTCGGCGGCAGCGCGCCCTGGGTGTTAATCACCAGCGGCCAGGGCAACTACGATCTGGTCAGCAAAGGTGGTGGGCCGCGCGTGGTCGAACCGGGCGACATGGTGTGGATGGACTGCGGCTGTGTCGTTGAAGGCTACTGGTCCGATTTCAGCCGGGCGGGCGTGGTCGGTGGCCCCAGCGCCGAGCAAGCGGAGGCGCAGCGTGAAATCCACGAGATCACTCGGATTGGGGTGGAGATGGTGCGGCCCGGCATGCCAGTGGCCGGGATCGCGGCTCGATGCAACGAAGCACTGGATACGCTGGGCTGGCAGATCACGTCCAGCATCTCTGGGTTGGCTTCCAGAGTAGGCCATGGCATCGGGTTGTTCGTGACCGAACTGCCCAGCCTGAACGAAGAGGACCCCACCGTGCTGGCACCGGGCATGATCGTGACCGTCGAGCCGGGCGTGGTAACGCCATTCGGCACATTCCACATCGAAGAAATCGTGCTGGTGACGGAAGACGAACCGTGCGTGTTGACCACGCCTCACTGGCAGTTGTGGTCCATCTGAGACCGGTGCAACCTATCGCTAGGAGTAAGTATGCCTACTGACGGCAACCTTAGCCCGAACAAAATCCTCGCCATCCTGGAAAAACACGAGACGTGGCGGGCCAGCAACTTGAATCTGGTGGCGGCCGAGAACGCCATGAGTCCCCTGGCCCGCAGCGTGCTATCGTCGGACCTCGCGCAGCGCTACGGAGACTACACCGGGCGCGATCTCAGAGCCAGGCGGTACCTGGGCACAGAGTATATCGTCGAATTGGAGTTGGAGGTCGAGCGGCTGGCCTGCGAGGTGTTCAAAACGCAATTCGTCGAACTGCGCCCCCTCTCCGGGCACATCGCGGGTAACTGCGTGATTATGTCCCTGTGCCAGCCTGGCGACCTGGTGCTCGAGTTGAGCCGCCACGGAGGCGGACACCGAGTGGCGACCAAGTTCGCCCAGGCTCCTCTCATCGATATCCAGGTTGAGTTTCTGCCGTTCGATGACACGGCCTTCAACGTCGATGTTCAACAGACGATAGAGGTTGTCCGTGAACGTCGCCCGCGCCTGATCCTGGTTGGAGCCAGCAACTTCCTGTTTCCGATCCCGTTGGCAGAACTGGCCGACGGGCTGCGGGAATTCCCGGAGACGGTCCTGGCCTACGATGCCTCGCACGTGTTGGGCTTGATGGCGGGTGGGGCCTTTCAGGAGCCGCTGGTGGAAGGGGCGCATCTGGTCGTGGCCGGTACGCAGAAGAGTTTCCCCGGCCCACAGGGTGGCCTGATCTACACCAACTCTGAGCCCCTCGTCCAAACCATCAGCGCGTCTGTATATCCGGCGATGATGTCCAACCATCATTTGGCACGCCTGCCGAGCCTGGGCATCGCCCTGCTGGAGATGAAGAAGTGGGGGGCGGAGTACGCCGCTCAAGTCATCCGCAATGCCCAGGCGTTAGCGCAGGCGTTGGTTGATGAGCAGGTCGCCGTCGTCGGATCTGGGGAGAGCTACACTGAGTCGCACACCGTCCTGATTAACACCAGAGGGCTGGGACCCAACACGGAATTGGGGACGCGTTTAGAGGAAGCCGGAATTATCGTCAGCAACATCCGCCTGCCTGAGTCGCTGGGGGGCGAGGGCTTGCGGCTGGGCACAAACGAGGCCACCCGTCGGGGCGCTGCCGAGGCGGATATGGTAGAGATCGCGCGGCTGGTGGCCGATCTCGTGCTTGCGCGGCGATCGGTTGGCGAGGTGCGCAAGGATGTTCGCGCGATGGCGGACAGTCTCGGCGACTATGCTTACACGTGGACGGACGCCAGTCCATGAGCGGCTCATGAAGACTCGTTCACTGTCTGATCGGAGGGGATGATCCGATGGGAGACTCGCAGGCCGCTATCCTGGTAATTGATCTCGGCCTTACCAACTGCAAAGCTGTCGTCTTCTCTGCCGATGGCGAGATTTTGGGTAGGGCCAGCGCACCCTATACCATTTATTATCCGGCCCCCGGCTACGTCGAGCAGGACCCTGAAGAGTGGTGGCAGGCCGCCGCTTCCGCGACCTGCAGCCTGTGGGAAACTGACCCCGGCCTGGCCTCGCGAATCGAATGTGTCAGTGTTACCGGGCACATGCATGCCCTCGTGTGCCTGGACAAGGAAGGAAAACCGCTGGCCAATGCACTGGTATTAGGCGACCGGCGCAGCGCTGGCGCTGCTGCCGAGATGGTAGCCGAGTTAGAATTGCCTGCGATCTACCAGATTACCGGCGCGCGTATGGATGCTTCGATGCCTGCGGCCAAGATTCGCTGGCTGAAGGAAAACGCACCTGAGATTTACAAAAACACCTGGCTTTTCACCGGCTGCAAGGACGCAATACGACATCAGATGACAGGCGATCGCTTAACGGACCCCATCGACGCCTGTGCCATGTCCCTGTATGATATTCAGGCCCGGTCCTGGTCGCCGGAACTCACACACTCGGCAGGCGTCGCGCTGGACGATTTGCCGGAAGTACATCCCCCAACCGAGTTGGCCGGTTCCTTGCAAGAAACGCCTGCCAACGCTCTAGGGTTGAAGCCCGGCATGCCGGTGGTGGTTGGCGGCGGAGATGACGTTGAGGTATTGGGGAACGGTCTGATGGCTCCCGGCTTTTCGCTTGAGCACCTGGGCACGACGGGCTCTATCCTGACCTGTGCGGGTCTTCCCATCTACGACCCGGAAATGGCATTGGAGCTGTATCCCCACGCCGAACCGGGGCTATGGGTGCTGGGTGGCTCCATCACCGCAGCAGGGTCGGCGCTGGCTTGGGCCGCCGAGACGCTGGGGTACGATAGCCTGGACGACGCCCTGACGGTGCTCTCCGCGTCGTCGCCAGAAGCGGATGGCTCACTGGTCTTCTTGCCGCATCTGTTGGGTGAGCGCAGCCCCAACTGGGAGCCGCGCGTGCGCGGGGCCTGGATCGGATTGACCGCGACGCACACCCGGGATGATATGATGCAGGCCGCTTTCGAAGGCGTTGCCTACGCGCTCAAGAGCATGCTGGAGCGCATTGAGGCGCTGGTGGGCGAGCAGGAGCAGATTACCGTGGTGCATCGCTCAAACGACAGCAACGATTGGCTCGGCATGCGGGCCAATATCTTCGAGCGCCCCCTGGGATTACTGCGCACCCCTGAACCCACTGCCCTCGGCGCGATGGCACTGGCTGCCGTTGGCATAGGCCTGTACGGGGACCTGCACGAAGCTGTCCGCGCGGTCACCGGTCTTGAGCGTCTCGTACAGCCGGAAACCCACGCCCAGTCCATCTATCGCCAACGGTACAGCGTCTACCAAGGGGTGGGAGCAGCGCTGCTGCCTGTGTGGACCGCTGGCTCACCCTGACATCCCAGTGTTGTTTCGCTCCCTTTTGATGAGAACAAATCATGCAGTTCATCGGCATTGACGTTGGCACATTGAGCACCAAAGGCTGCCTGGTGGCTGTAGATGGCCGGGTCCTTTGCCGGGCCGCTATTTCTCACGAAACTCAGAGCCCAAGGCCGGGGTGGGTTGAGCAGGATCCAGAAGCCGTGTGGTGGGCAGAGACGTGCGAGATTATCCGACGTCTGCTGGAGCACCCCGACGCCGACACCTCTTCCATAGCCGGTCTGGGGGTGAGCGGCATGTTCCCGGCGCTGGCGCTGGTAGACGAAGGCGGGCAGCCCCTTCGCCCGGCGTTGCTCTACTCGGACAACCGTGCGGCCCGTGAATTGGCGGCCTTCAATGAGCGCTTTGGCCTGATACTGACCGGCGATGCCCTGCCACCTAAACTGGCCTGGCTGCGCGCTAACGAGCCCGATATCTTTTCGCAGGCGCGCTACTTCTTGTCGAGTCACAACTACGTGGGCTTCCGCCTGACCGGAGCCTACTATCTGGACTACAAAGTCGCCGACTCCATGGGCGGACTACTGGACCGGACCACGCTGAAGTGGCGAGAGGATGTGGCCGACTGGGCCGGGATCGACGTGGCCCACCTGCCGCGCCTGTGCTCTGAGTCTGAGATCGCCGGGGAGGTCACGCAGAGCGCCGCCGAGGAAACCGGCTTGAAAGCGGGGACGCCGCTCGTCGTCGGGAGCGGCGACAGTCCCTTAACCATCATCAGCGCTGGGGCCATTGAACGGGGCGATGCACTGCTGTCGCTTGGCACCAGCGGTTGGATGGGCGTTCTTCCCTACAGACTGGCCGAATACTATGAGAACCCAACACTGCTCCACCAGGGTGCTCCCTATCTGCTGGAGGCTTACGTGCTGGCGGTGGGTTCTGCGCTGCGCTGGTTCCGCGACCAATTCGCCGTTGGGGAGCAGGCTGTTGCGAGACGTTTGGGTACGTCGGCCTACAAAATGCTCGACGATGAGGCTGCGAAGGTGCCGCCGGGCAGTGATGGCTTGATCGTCTTACCCTATTTCCTGGGTGGCCGCGAGCCAGAAATCCCCCTGCCGGAGACAGCCACGATGACCGGCCTGACGCTGTCGCATACCGCCGCCCACGTTTACCGGGCGCTGTTGGAGTCCTACGGCTATGTGGTCCGGTGGTCCCTGGAAAGGTTGGAGGAGCGGGGTATCCCTGTAAAGCGGATAGTGGCTACGGGCGGCGGGGCTTCTAGCAAACTATGGCGACAGATCCTCAGTGACATCATTGGGCAGCCTTTACACTACCATGCCGATACCGACCCGTGTCTGGCCAACGCCTACCTGGTCGGGTATGCGCTTGGATCGTGGGACTCCCTGGAAGGCATTCGCGACTGGCTGCCGCCATCCGTTGTCGCCGAGCCGTCTGAGAACGCCCATCTTATCTACGACAAGGTGTACCATCGTTTTCTGGCATTGCAGTTGATGCACTCGAAGTAGACGGAGGAGCAACAGTATCGCAGCGGCCGATACGTGGCCCTGCAGGAGGAGGTCAGCGTGACAACCGAAACTGCCTTTACGATGGATACGTCCAGCATCAAGTATGGCCCTGGAGTGACCTGCGAGGTTGGTCACGACATCAGACAGCTCGGGGCCACGCGGGTGATGGTCCTCACCGATCCGAACTTGAGCAGCAGCGAGCCGGTGTCCGTCGTGTGCGATGCATTGCGCGCAGAGGGCGTTGACCTGGCATTGTTCGACCAGGTGCGCGTTGAGCCTACAGACGCCTCGTTCAAAGAGGCCATCCAATTCGCGGCGGACGGCCAGTTCGACGGCTTCGTCGCGGTGGGCGGCGGCTCGACGATGGATACGGCCAAGGCCGCCAATCTTTACGCCACTTATCCCGCCGACTTTCTGGCCTACGTCAATCCGCCTATCGGCGAGGGCCGCCCGGTGCCGGGGGCGCTCAAGCCTCTCATTGCCGTGCCCACCACCGCCGGAACTGGCAGTGAAACCACCGGCGTGGCTATTTTCGACCTCCTGGAGATGCATGCCAAGACCGGCATCGCCCACCGCGCGCTGCGTCCGGTGATGGGCATCGTGGACCCGCACAACACGCGCACGTTGCCCAGGATGGTGGCGGCGTGCAGCGGCCTGGACGTGTTGAGTCACGCCATTGAGTCGTTCACAGCCCTGCCGTTCAGCCAGCGCCCGGCACCGGACCATCCCCGGATGCGCCCTGCCTATCAGGGCGCCAACCCCATCAGCGATGTCTGGTCGGCAAAGGCCATTGAAATGGGCAGCCAGTATCTCGTCCGGGCGGTAGAGGATCCCACGGACGACGAGGCACGCGGAAAGATGATACTGGCGGCGTCGTTTGCTGGCGTCGGTTTTGGCAACGCCGGGGTCCACCTGCCGCACGGTATGTCGTACCCGGTTTCCGGCATGGCGCGGGACTACGTGCCGGAAGGGTATCCCAAAGATCACCCCATCGTTCCGCACGGCATGTCGGTCATCCTCAATGCCCCTGCCGTGTTCCGCTTCACCGCACCCGCCAATCCAGAACGACATCTGGAAGCTGCCCGCCTGATGGGTGTGGACACGTCCGGGGCCAGCCCGGAGGACACCGGAGAACTGCTGGCTGGGGCACTTGTCAAGATTATGCGTCAGGTCGGTGTGCCGAACGGGCTGAGTACTGTAGGCTTCACCGAAAACGACATTGAGGAGTTGGTAGAGGGCACGCTGCCACAACACCGGGTCACCAAGCTGTCGCCGCGTCCTGCGCAGGCGGGAGACTTGAGACAGCTCTTCATGGAATCGATGACGTGCTGGTAGCTCGTCTCCCTCTGTACCCATGAAAGGTACTCTGGTTGAGCATCAGACGATGTACGATGAATGGGATCCGTATGGAGTTGAATGGTGCTTGATACCTACTGCGGCGATGGGCTTCTCAGACTATGGCGGGTGGAGTGTTTGCTCTGCGGTCAGTTGTCGCCCGGATTTGGATTGGCGGACAAACCACCCAGCATCCGGTCAAGTCGGGCGCCATACTGGTCTTCGGTCTCCGACGCATTGGCTTCAGCATCGCCCGGCAGCGGTTGAAAGTGCAGTCCGGCCAATGCCCGAGTCAACTCGTTGGCCACGATCTGGCGGATGCACTCATAGTCGAGCGCTTGCTGTTCGATCTGACCTTCAGCCTCAAGCCCTCTCCTCAGCACCTCGCGGATGGCCTGGCTGAGGGCGCCCTTGGCCTGAGCCTCCATCCAGGTGATCAGGTCGCCGTCCAGCTCGTAGTCGAGCTTCAGGTTTACCCGGTAGCTCTGGCGCTTCGCCCCTGTGGGGGCCAAAAAATCGATCAGACGGCAATTTGAAGGTCAAGCAACTCGGCGATAGTCATGATGCAAGCCACCCAACACCGGATAACTGACTATCCGCTGGTCACTTCCACTTTATTCGGCAGACATCCTCTTCAGGTGGAACTGGAATACGCTGGCCGAGCCCTTGATGAGGTCGAGCACGATTGAAATAGGTGACATACTCGCCAATGAGACGATGCAGATGGCGCTCCGCCAGGATCAGCATGTGATCCAGACACTCTCGCCGCACACTACCAATGAAGCGCTCACAAATCGCATTCGCTTTGGGTGCTCTCACCGGCGTTCTTATGACCTTGATGCCCCTCCCCTTGGCTACCTGTGTGAAACACTGCCCATACTTGCTGTCATTGTCTCGGATGAGAAAACGTGGTCCTTCATCGTAGGGTGTTGCTTCTCTTACCCGCTGGGCAACCCAGAAATCACCGGGTGATCGGGTCACGCCATAGTGGACAATCCGGCGAGAGCCTAATTCAACAATGAAGTACACAAATACCGTCCGAAAGAAGACGTCGAAAGTCTGCACAAAATCGCAAGCCCATGTCTCACCGGCGTGATTCGCTATGAAAGTCGCCCAGGACTGCCCATGATTGCTTGGTGGTAAGCCCTTTCGTGCTCGTCTCATGTACTTCTTGACGGTCTCTTCGCTGACCTTGATACCCAGCTTCAATAGTTCTCCCTGAATCCGTTTTGCCCGCCATGTTCGGTTGTTGACTGCCATATCCTCGATCAACGCAATGGTCTCAGCTGCAATGGGAGGCCTGCCCCGTCTGCCCTGCGATTTCTTGCGCCAGTACAGCTTGAATCCTTGTCTATGCCAGCCAATGAGTGTGTCCGTGTGATTGACTGACAAGGACAGGTTCTTCATCAAATGGCAAGGGTCTCGGACCACGTTAGCCCAAGTCTAATGGATTTGAAGGGCAATTCGGGGAGTGAGACTGGCTCGTAGGGAAACGGAAGTCTCCGCTTCTTGAGGGAGTCTTTTCTCAATCGCTTACAAGAAACCGCCTTCTCATCGCGGATAGTGGACCCACGAGACGCGAGGGAGCAAGTCAAAGGAACCGAGCGGGCGTTGGCCTGGTTGCGGGGCTGTGATTGTATCTCACCCCCGAGTCTGAGCACCTACTTAGAACGGATGTACATTTTTTGTCCAGGACACTGAGCCCGCTCCCGGTTCAGGTCCCTTTTTCTTTCTGGCGTGACTATCAGTTGAGGTTTGAATCAGCGCCCCACCGGGCACGCGAGTTCGCACTGGCGGCAGTATTTGATGACGTCCCGCGTGCCGGATAACTCCTCCACATCCACCTGCGAAGGCTGCGCCGTGTCGAAGACTACGCCCGAATCCTCAACGTCTGTGTCCATCTGAATCCAGCACGCCGTCCGGCTGAAGCAACCGCTTCGTCCGGGCAGCGCGTCCACGCCCATCTCAATCGGGGAATACACAGATTCGCTAAAGGCATTCTGCGGGCAAGCGTCGCGACAGAACTCCGGGCAGCCGCTGCACGGGTCAAAGGCGAGGGGGCCGGTGGGAGCCAGCTCCTCTTCCAACAGCATGGCGCGAAGACGCACGCGCGGTCCAAGTTTCGACGTAATGAGCAGGTTGTTCTTGCCGATGCAGCCCAGCCCGGCCAGCGTCGCCGCATCCTTGAGGTAGATGCCACCCTTGTTAATGTGGTAGGGTATCTTGTGGGTTTTGATGCCGAGCGTTTCTTCGAGCCACGCTGAGAGTTCGCGGTTGATTCGGATGAGCACGCGATTGCCCGGCGAGCCTCTGAACCCATCCCACCAATCCAGTTCGGGTTGGCCCTCAGGATGTGAAACGGCGATGACCAGCGCCGACTTGGCGCGGTTGGGCCACTGGATTTCGTCGAAGCCTGCTGCTCCCGGCGCTGAGCCGACTCTGTCCGTCTGCACGCCGATTTTGCCCGAGATTTCGTGTGAGGGTGATTTCTTCAGCAGCTCGACACTGGCGATACCGGCCAGCGCCGCACCCATTTGCCGGGCTTTAGCGACGATGGCGTCCCGCTTGGCCGTTGTCATCGAACAAGTCCTTGTGTCCGCCGAGCATCCACCAATTCCGGCCCGGTTGAGAAAGGCGAAAACTCAGTTGAGACCAAAAGTGCATGACTGGCTCTGGCGATGCGGGCAGCGCGACAGATGTGCAATTGGCAACTTAAGACGTGTAGTCAGGTGGCAGGCAGTCGCTCGGCCTGAATGACCAGCCCATGTACCTCATCCCAGATTGACTGCAATTCCCTATCCACTTCCCCTGTCAACTGGCGGGCCGCAAACCCGACCTCATCCAATGCACGGTAGTAGTATATCTGCTGCGCAACCCCAGTCGCTGACCCGTTGGCCGAAAAAGACCCTGGCCCCTGGCAGTTAAGCACGAACCTCAACGTTTGGTTTCGGAGCCTGATCACGTTCTCGGACGCCTCACCGAAGCGCCGGGCCAAACCGGGGTTTCCCTGGCGCAAGATGCGCCGTACGCTTGGGGTCTGCTCCCGCAATCCAAACCGCAACAGGTCGTCGATCTTTCCAAACACCGCGTGAGTGTCGATGCGTGCGGCGTCCTGATCGTATAGCGCGTCGACACAGATGCCCGAGATAGTCCGACAATTCTCATACCAAGCTCTGGCATTCTCTGCGAAGCGCTGCGCGCGTCGCCTCCGCATCATGGTCGTTGACCAAATCTGCATTGAACTCCACCTCACCATACATCACACCGTCAAATAAGGTAACTTTCCATCAAGAGAGGCAATTATAGCGGAAAACGGTCTGAAACGCCGCGAACGATTGGGCTTTGCTACGATGGTTAGAGGTTGCTGAGTAGTGGCAATGACAGCTCGAAAGATCGTCGTTTCTGGCAAAGGCACCAGACTCCAGTTTTTGTAAGGCAGGCTCCTCCCATAGGCGAGGCAGTGAGGCATGCCAACCAGATGCTATCGGTCTACTCGATTAGAGGTTGGCATCCGCGCCTGTTATCCAGAGCAGGGGAGCTCTACTGAATGGGATTGCCACTTGATCTCAAATACTCACAGGAGGGTAACCGCTCATCCGTTGGCCCCTTGTTTGTTCAAGAGCCTACGCGTTGGTAACCAAGTCAAGACCCATTCACTTTGCAGAGTTTCCTCAGCAAAGCCTGATGCATCAGCTGTTCCCCTGCTGAGAGAGGCTATAGTCAGTGGCAAGAGCCCAGTATTGTTTCCGAAATCGACAAGAAATGTGTAAAGGATTGACTTTTTTTGACGAATATGGAAAAGTGTTTGGTAACAGTCACTTCTCCTCGGGCCAGCCATGATCAAAATCGACCAGATTGATCGGGCGATAGTGATACTACTCCAGGAAGACGGGCGGATGTCCTGTTCGGAGATAGCGCGCCGTATTGGCAATGTCTCCGGGCGGGTCGTCCGTTATCGCATCGACCGACTGATTCAGGAGAACGTAGTTCAGGTAGGCGCCATCGTGAACCCCAAAGCACTGGGGTTCAATGTTATGGCGGATATCTACATGGAGGTTGAATTGGGGTACGTGGGGGGGGTAGCCCGGGCGATGGCAGCGCATGAGCGGGTGAGCTACGTTGCGGTGTCGACAGGAGACAAGGATCTCAGCATTCAGGTCTACGCTCGCACCGCAGAAGATTTGCACAGGTTCTTGACCGGAGTCATCGCCGACATGCCTGGAGTGAGGAAGACCAGCACCGTTCTGCTGCCGGAGAAGCTGAAAGACGTTTATGACTGGCACATTCCTGATTCCTGCGCAGAGAGCAAGGAGGACAACCTATGAACTGAGTCGCTCCCGCGGATTAGCTGTCAGTTTAGGGAGGGATGGATGCAAGCGGTTCGGTCGAGCCTTCGAATCCCACCCGGCTCGCTTGCATTCGAAAGGAGAAAAAGTCAATGGCTCAAGAGACAATAGCTCAAGAGAAAACATTTGCCAGGAAGGCCAGCGGATTGGTTCGTGGGCTGTCGCTAATCGACACCATTGGCGTAGGCTATATGAACCAGGGCCTCACGCCGAGCATATGGATCATGATGTTGACGCTCGCCATCTATCCCGGAGGCAGCATCCCCTTGGCGGTCATCCTGTCCGCTGTTCTGGCCGGCATCGGGTACACGATGGTGTGGGGCGTTTTAGGCGGCAGCATGCCCCGCAGCGGCGGCAGCTACATCTATACCTCCCGCATCATACACCCGGCCATCGGTTTGGCGGTGAGCTTCTGCAACGCGTTCGTCATGCTCATGTGGATCTGGCTGCTGGCTCCCTTTATAGCTGACCCCGGGTTGGTCTGGCTGTTCCAGTTCCTGGGCAATCCGGAGGCGGGGGCGTTTTTCGAAACCCCCCAGGGCATGGTCATCGTCGGCACGTTGGCCAATATCTTTGGCTTCCTGGTGGCGGTGTTCGGGGCCAGGGTCTTCTCGATCAGCCAGAAGGTCCTGATGGTGCTGGGAACTGTGGGCGCTGCTGTGATCTGCCTGATTTTCACTTTTACCTCGCGGGGTGCCTTCGTCGCAGCCTGGGACGGGTTGGCTGCCCAGTATGGCTCCCTCGACTACGGCTCGCTGGTCGCGGCGGTCAGGGACACCGGAGTCGACATCCCCTCGAGTTGGAACTTCTTCGACACTCTGGGCATCATGGTGGGCGGCTCCTGGCTGTTCGCCTATGGCTACTTTATCACCTTCATCGGCGGCGAGGTCAAACGGCCCGAGAGAAGCATCATCCTGGGCAACTTGTTTGCCGTGTTGATCCCGGCGGTTTTCGTGTTGTGGCTGGGCATCGTGATGTACAAGGCTGTCGGCTTCGAATTCGTGTCCGCGACCGCAGTGGTGGACTGGGAGGAGGGACTGGCGGGGTATAACCTGCCGTGGTTGCCCCACTTCGCCGGACTGGCGGCGGTCATCACCCGGAACCCCATCCTGCTCATCCTGATTGCTGGCTCCTTCTGCATCTTCAACCTGTGGTGGGTGGCCCTCTCCTATCTCTCATTCCCGCGCATGATCTTTGCCTGGGGCATGGACCGCGTCGGTCCCACCTGGTTCACCGACGTCAATCCCCGCTGGGCCTCGCCCGTCAAGAACTACATCCTGTGTTTCGTGCTGGGTGAGTTGGGGATTCTCCTCTACGCCTTTTGGAACAACCCCGCCGCGGCCCTGTCCATCACTGGCATGCAGGTGGTCTCCGTCTTTGGCGTCACGGCCATCGCCGCTACGATCTTCCCCTATGTCAAAAAGGTGCGCCACATCTGGGAAGCCTCGCCCTACAGACACTGGAACGTCCTCGGCATCCCGGCGGTGACCATCGGCGGCATCGTCAACCTGGTCTACTTGGCGATCCTGTTCTACTTCTACGTCACTGCACCGGACCTAGAGGGCCTCACCGGCCCCTCGGTGATCGCCTACGTCGTCATCTGGGTCATCGGTCTCGCATGGTACTACTTCTACAAGTGGTACAACGCCCGGGAGGGTATCGACGTAGACCTGGCCTACAGCGAGCTACCACCAGAGTAGCAGGCAGTCTGTACAAGCGGGGGGGGCAGGCCCCCCCCGCTTTGCCAATTGCGGGGGGCGCCGTGTTTCCCTCCCTGGGCCAGCCCCTAGGGTGCCAAGGTATCTTTCGTTGTCAAGTTGCCGGTGGGCTGGCACCGCCTCCACATCATCACACGAGGGGATAGGGATGAAAATCTTCTTTTGCACCGACATTCACGGTTCAAACACATGCTATCGCAAATACCTCAACGCGCTCGACATCTACGGTGCGGACGTGGGTATCCTGCTCGGCGACCTGACAGGCAAGATGCTAATTCCTCTTGTCGAGAAGGCGGGCGGGGGCTGGGAGACTACGTTCATGGGCCGCGATACACAGATCGAGACGGAAGAGGAGCTGGCTGAGCTAAAAAAGACCATCGAGATGGTCGGCTATTACTGGCATCACTTTACGCCAGACGAGTTCCAAGGGTACAAGGCAGACCCGCAAAAGGTGGATACGCTGTTCCGCAAGTTGATTGTGGATCGGATGCAGGAGTGGATGGACCTGGGTGACGAGCGCCTGCGAGGCAAACCCTACAAAATGTACATCGGGGTGGGCAACGACGATCACTTTGAGATTGACGAGGTGCTGGACAGTTCCGACGTCATCATCAGCGCCGACGACCGGCTGGTCATGGTTGGCGATTACGAAATGATCACCTTTGGCTGGGCCAACCCCACGCCCTGGGATACACCGCGCGAGAAGCCGGATGAGGAACTGGAACCCATGTTGGAGGCGCTCATCGCTCAGGTCAAAGATGTAAAGAACGCTATCTTCAACTTCCACGTACCCCCCTATGGGTCCTCGCTGGATTTGGCCCCTGAGTTGACCGAAGATCTAATCCAGGCAGCCGACCGCAAGATCCACGTGGGTAGCAAGGCAGTCGCCAACGTGATTAGGAAGTACAAGCCAATGCTGGGCCTTCACGGCCACATCCACGAGTCGCGAGCCGTCCAGAAGTGGGGACGCACCGTGCTCATGAACCCCGGCAGCGAGTACTCGGAGGGTATCCTGCGGGGGGTGCTGTTCGTGTTGGATAAGGGCAAGGTCAAGAACCACATCTTTACTTCCGGCTAGCGAGAGCCAGTAGGGAGGAAACATGACGCCACAATTGCAATTCAGGCTCCCCCAGGAAATCCCTCTCGACGAGTATCCCGAGCCACAAGCTTTCCTCGACGAGGCCAGGGCGTTGATTGACAAGGCCCAGGCGCGAGGTCTCGTCCTGCGCGTGATGGGGCCGATTGCCATCCACTTTCACTTCCCTGAGTGGGTGGACCTGTATCACCGAATGGAACGGCTGGGAGAGCGCGTATTCACTGACATCGACTTTGCCAGCTATGGCAAGCACCGTGTCAAGCTGATGGATTTGTTCAAGAGCGAGGGATACGCCTTCGAACAGAGTGTGATGTGGCACTATGGCAAGAGCCGCCAGATCTTCTACAGCACTAAGATGCCCATGATCGACATCTTCTACGACAAGCTGGACATGAACCATTGTGTCGATTACGGGGGGCGGCTCGAAACCCATCCCCACTGCGTCTCTTTGACCGACCTGTTGCTGCAGAAACTGCAAATCGTGCGGATGAATGACAAGGACATCAAGGACGCCATGCTACTGGTGCTGGCTGCGCGGGTTGGTGATGTGGAAGGGGGAACCATCAACGCCCAATACATAGCAGGACTGCTGGCCAAGGACTGGGGCTTCTACCACACTGCGACGACCAACCTGGAAAGAGTCAAAACAGAGCTTGCTAGCGTGGCCGCCCTCAGTGTCGAACAGCGAACTGCCATCGGCGAGAAGGTTGATCACATCGTCCAGATCATCGAGGCCGAGCCCAAGTCGCGCAAGTGGAAGCAAAGGGCCAGAATCGGTACCCGGAGGCTGTGGTACAACGAGGTATCGGATTTGGGCTGAGACGAGCAACAAGCGAAAGGAGCTGAACGTGAACGGATCGAACTGCTATGCCGGAAAGATCCTGCGCGTGGACCTTTCTAGTGGGACTGTGGCGACCGAACCGCTCAATGAGGCATGGGCCAGGGATTTTATCGGTGGAAAGGGGTTGGGGTTCCGCTATCTCATCGACGCCCTGGGAGGGAATGTCGATCCGCTCTCCCCTGACAACGTGCTGGCCTTCTTCCCAGGTGTGCTGGCCGGGACGCCCGTCGCCACCACCGCTCGCACCGCTGTCTTGTGTCGCTCACCCGCCACTGGCACCATCCTCGACTCTTACGTGGGCGGGGCATTCGGCCTGCAACTCAAGATGGCCGGTTACGACGGCGTGATTGTCACCGGGCGCGCCCGGCGCCCCAGCTACCTGCTCATCCTGGATGACCAGGTGGACATCCGAGGCGCGGCGGCGGTTTGGGGCAAGGGAATCTGGGAGACGGACACCTGGCTGAAAGAGCAGGCTGGCGAGGAACACCTGGTCTCCCTCGTCACCGGCCCGGCAGGCGAGAACCAGGTGCCCTTCGCCTGCCTGACCTCAGAGGCCTATCGCCAGGCGGGCCGGGGTGGGGTCGGGGCGGTCTTTGGCAGCAAGAACCTGAAGGCGATTGCGGTGCACGGAACGGGGTCCGTTCGCGTGCCCGACATGCAGTCCTTCATGGCGATGTACCACGACATCCTTCAGAACCACGTCTTGACCGGCGACAACCTGTGGGCCTACGACGAAGGCACACCTGTCATCGTGGAGCTTTCGCAAGGAGCGGGGCTGCTGCCCACGCGTGGCTTCAGCGAGGGCACCTTCGAGGGAGCAGAGAGCATCGACTCCGCGTCCATCCAGAAGCGGAAGCAGGGCAACCGGGCCTGTGCTGCCTGTCCGCTGGCCTGTGGTCAGCTCACTCAGAACGCCGACGGCCTGATGGAAGGGCCGGAGTACGAGACGCTGGGGCTGGCTGGTTCCAACTGTGGCATGGATGACCTGGACGCAATCGCCGCCTTCAACCGGCTATGCGACAACCTCGGGCTGGACACCATCTCCACTGGCAACGTGCTTGGGCTGGCGATGCTGATGGCCCAGGAGGGCATCCACGACTTCGGCGTGCACTTCGGCAACGCGGAGGAGTACCTGACCGCGACCGAGAACATCGCCTATCGGCGCGGTGTAAGGGCCGAGCTGGCCCAAGGGGCGCGTCACATCGCGCAACAGTACGGCGCTGAACACCTGGTGATGGAGAGTAAAGGGCTGGAGTTTCCGGCCTACGACCCGCGTGGCTCCTATGGCATGGCCCTGGCCTACTGCACAGCGGACCGGGGTGGGTGCCATATGCGGGCCTTTCCCGTCGGTGATGACGCCTTTGCCGACGGAGACCCCTACACACTGGAGGGCAAGGCCCAGGCGGTAGCCGAGGGCCAGGATTTCAACTCTATCAAGTGGACCGGCATCTTCTGCGACTTCTGGGCCATCAGCGGCGAGGACATCGCCAGGCTCATCTCTGGAGGCACCGGCCACACGTACACCGAGGAGGAACTGCTCACCGTCGGTGAGCGCATCTGGAATCTGGGCCGCATTTTCAATGTGCGCGAGGGCTTCAGCCGCAAGGACGACATCCCGCCGCCAGCCATCTTCGACCGCCCGCTCCCGGAGGGAGCAGCAGCAGGTAAGAACTTCACGCGGGAGGAGTATGATACGGCGCTGGGCGAGTACTACCAACTGCGCGGCTGGACCAAAGATGGCATCCCGACAAAGAAGAAGCTGGCGGCCCTCGGGCTCGACGGCTTGGTGCCATCATAAGGAAGGGAGGAGGACGATGCCCCTCAAATTCAAGAACAGGCTGTGCACCGGCTGTCACTTGTGCGAATTGGCCTGCTCGGCTCAACACTTCGGCGAGTTCAGCCTCACCAGGGCGCGCATTGGGGTAAGCAACTACCCTCTGGAGGGCAAAAGCGAAGTGATGGCTTGCTTCTCCTGCCCGGATGCTCCCTGCATAGCGTCCTGTCCCCAGGACGCCATCTCGCGCGCTGGACCGCGCCAAGTATTGTTCGTCGATCCGCAGAAATGTGATGGTTGCGACGGCGACCCGGCCTGCGTCCCGGCCTGCCCCTACGGCGCGATGTACTTCGACACACTCACCCAATACGCGCTGGCCTGCGACCTATGCGGGGGAGACCCGGAGTGCGTGAAGTACTGCTACCCTGGAGCGGTCAGCTTTACCAATGGCCAACTGACCATTTCAACTACAGTCAATTCAACTGTGGAGGGAGAAACGATGACTGCCAATCGCGAAGCAAGCCAGTCTCTGTGGCATAGAGCTGCCAGGGTGATGCCCCTGGGCGTCAACTCCAACTTCCGCTACTGGGGCGACGAAGAGACGCTCATCATAGAGCGGGCTGAAGGCCCATACATGTGGGATGCGGATGGCAACCGGTATATTGACTACCGGCTGGGATTCGGTCCGATGATTCTGGGCCACGCCTATGAGGAAGTAGACGAGAAGGTGCGCGAGGCAACCCGCAGTGGCGTGGTCTACGCCTTCACCAACCCCCTCGAAATCAGTGTGGCCGAAAAAATGGTCGCGATGTGCCCTGCAGTTGAAAAGGTACGATTGGCCAACACGGGTACCGAGGCCACCATGCACGCTCTGCGGGTGGCCCGCGCCTACACCGGTCGGGAGAAGATCATCAAGTTCGAGGGCCAGTACCACGGCATGTATGACTATATGCTGTTCTCGACCTACGCTCATGTGGAGGATTACGGGAGTCGGCATAGCCCGGTCCCTATTCCGGCCACCTCCGGCATCCCAAGATGCATCCACGACCTGGTGATCACCCTCCCCTATAACGACCTTGAAATCCTGGCGACAACACTGCGCCGGACCTGGGACGACGTGGCAGCCATCATCGTCGAGCCAATCCTGGGCAACTGCGCTGCCATCGAGCCGCTGCCGGGCTGGCTGGAGTTCCTGCGCTCCCAGTGCGACCAGTATGGTATCATCCTCATCTTCGACGAGGTGAAGACCGGCTTCCGGGTGGCACGGGGCGGCGGGCAGGAACTGTATGGGGTGACTCCCGACATGGCGACCTACGCCAAGTCAATGGGCAACGGCTACGCCGTGGCTGCCTTTGGCGGCCGACGCGAGGTGATGGACATCGTGGGCCAGGGGGTGGCTCACGGCGGCACCTACACCGGCAACGTGGTGGGTGTAGCTGCAGCCGACGCTACTCTATCCCTGCTGCAGGAGCAGCCTATCCTGGAGACCGTTGCCGATCGGGGGCGAAAGCTCCAGGCCGGACTCAAGGACATCTTCGAGGGAGCCGACATGCCTGTGCTGGTCACCGGCCACCCGTCCATGTTCGCCCTTAACTTTGGCGTAGAGAGGCTGATAGGACAGCGAGACTGGGCCGCGAGCGACCAAGCGTACTACAGGCAGCTTGCCGCCGCAGCCCTGGAACGCGGCATCCTGCTCGACGAGGACCCACGCGAGCCCTTGTTCCTCTCCTACTCCCACTCCGACGCCGACATTGACGAGACACTGAGCGTGATAGAGGACGTGGTGGGGACGTTGAAGCAGTAGCGTCATCGTTCATCGGAGATTCGAAACCGGGACGGGATACGCAATATAAAGAAGGTGACATCGAGCCATGACAGACAATCCTATAGAACTCGTCTCGCCGGTGTGGACGCACCTGTCCGACGTGGTCGTCGAACGCGCCGAAGGCGTACACGTCTACACATCCAACGGCCAACGCTATCTGGACTTTACCTCCGGCATCGGCGTGACCAACACCGGCCACTGCCACCCCAAAGTGGTGGCCGCTGCGCAGGCCCAAATCGGGAAAGTGATCCACGCCCAGATCAACGTTTACCACCATCAACCTATCTTCGACCTGGTTTCGGCGCTCAAGTCGGTAGCGCCCGCAGAGCTGGACACCTTCTTCTTCAGCAACAGTGGGGCGGAGGCAGTCGAAGCCTCAATAAAGCTGGCTCGCCAAACCACGGGCAAACCCAACATCATCGTCTTCCAGGGCAGCTTTCACGGTCGCACCGTCGCCGCGATGTCCCTCACCACTTCCAAGACGATCTACCGCCTGCGCTACCAGCCGTTGATGGCCGGGACGTTCGTCGCCCCCTATCCCTATGCCTACTACTACGGCTGGGAGCCAGAGCAGACCAGCCAGTGGTGTCTCAAGCAGTTGCGCCATCTGCTGGTGACCCAGACTGATCCCTCCGAGACGGCAGCCATCCTCGTGGAGCCCGTATTGGGAGAGGGTGGCTACGTCCCGCCGCCGCCATCATTCTTGCCGGGCGTTCGCCAAATCTGCGATGAGCACGACATCCTGTTCATCGCCGACGAGGTTCAGTCTGGCTTCGGGCGCACCGGCAGATTCTTCGCCGTGGAGCACTTCGACGTCACCCCCGACATCATGGTGATGGCCAAGGGATTGGGGTCAGGCTTCCCCATCAGCGGTATCGCCGCCCGGCGGGAGTTGATGGCGCGGTGGGTCCCCGGCTCGCACGACGGCACCTATGGCGGCAACGCCGTCTGCTGTGCCGCCGCCGCGGCTACCGTGCAGGCCATCTGTGAGGAGGGACTGGTCGAGAACGCAGCCCGCATGGGCACACGACTGATGGACGGCCTGCGTGGGCTACAGGCACAACATCCCATCATCGGCGATGTGCGCGGGCTAGGGCTGATGGTCGCGACTGAGTTCGCCTCAGCTGAGGGCGAGCCTGACAAGCCCACTGCCAAAGCCGTACAGCAGTGTTGCCTGGAGGCAGGTCTGTTCCTGCTCACCTGCGGTGCCTACGATAACACTATCCGCTGGATACCCCCGCTGGTGGTCAACGCGGAGCAAATCGACCAGTCACTCGAAATCTTCGGGCGGGCACTGGAATCATGAGCGAAGCAGGTGGCGCACCTCCACTGTCTGGTCTGCTGATGCTGGATCTCTCGCGGGTCTTGGCAGGGCCTTATGCCACCATGATGCTGGCCGACCTGGGGGCCGAGGTCATCAAGGTCGAGAGGCCAGGTCTCGGCGACGACACTCGCCAGTGGGGACCGCCCTGGGCGGGGGGAGAAGCCGCTTACTACCTTTCCATCAACCGCAACAAGAAAAGCATCACCCTCAACCTCAAGAGTGAGGAGGGACGCGAAATTGTGCGTGCACTGGCCTATCGTGCCGACGTACTAGTGGAGAATTGGCGCGTCGGCACGATGGAAAAGTGGGGGCTGGGCTACGAAGCTTTGCGGGCGCAGAACCCGGGGTTGATTTACTGCGCCATCACCGGTTACGGCCAGACCGGACCCTACCGGGACCGTCCCGGCTACGATTTCCTCATCCAGGCCGAGGGTGGCGTCATGAGCATCATCGGTCCCGTGGAGGGGCCGCCGATGAAGGTGGGCGTGGCTATCGTGGACATCACGGCGGGCATGTTCGCCGCTATCTCCATCCTGGCCGCGCTGCACGAGCGGGAACGCAACGGGCAGGGACAATACGTTGACATCGCCCTGCTGGATTCGCAGGTGGCCTGGCTGGCCAACGTGGGCAGCAACTACCTAGTATCAGGCCAGCAGCCCGCCCGCTACGGCAACGCTCATCCCAACATTGTCCCCTACGAGCCCTTCCCCACATCCGACGGCTGGATCGCGGTGGGGGTGGGCAACGACCGGCAATGGCAGGCGTTATGCGCGCTGGTCGGGTGGGACGACTTAGCTGCCGACAACCGTTTCGCCACGAATCCTCAGCGAGTCGAGCATCGCGACATCCTGGTGCCCATCCTGCAAGAGCGGTTCGGGGCCCGCACTTCTGAGGAGTGGCTTGACGGATTGTTGCAGGCGGGCATCCCTTGCGCTCCCATCAACTATATTGACCAGGTGTTCTCCGACCCCCAGGTGTTGGCACGAGACATGTTAGTGGAACTACCCCATCCCACTGCGGGCACGGTCAAGCTGGCTGGCTCTCCACTCAAGCTCTCACGCACGCCAGTACGACTGGTTGAGCCGCCCCCTACACTTGGGCAACACACCGAGGACGTGTTGAGCAAGCACCTGGGCTACAGCCCCGCCGACCTAGCCCGTCTGCGGGAAGAGGGCGTAATCTGACCGACTACCACCCCCACTGAGGGACCACCTAGAAACCAGGGTCGACGCATCCAAGGAGCAAGGAGGGCTAACCGATGTCCAAACAGCTACCAACCCATGCCCAGGTTGTCATCATTGGTGGGGGGGTTGTTGGTTGTAGTGTCGCCTACCATTTGACGAAACTCGGTTGGAAGGACGTTGTGCTGCTTGAGCGGAAAGTCCTGACCTCTGGCACCACCTGGGCCGCAGCTGGCCTGGTCGGTCAACTCTGGGCTTCGAGCGCGCTCACCAAACTCGCCAAGTACGGGACAGAACTCTATTCTCGTCTGGAGGAAGAACCAGGGCTTGCAACAGGTTTTGTGCGCAGCGGCTCCCTCAGGGTCGCGCGGACGGAGGCCCGCAAGCGCGAGTACGATCGCGCGGCGGGAATGGCGCGAGCGTTTGGAGTGGAGATTGAGGAAATCGGTTTTGAAGAAGCGCGCAGGTTGTGGCCTCCTATACGTACTGATGACTTGGTGGCCGTTTACTACCAACCGAATGACGGCCACACGTCGCCGGTGGATACCGCTCAGGCAATGGCAAAAGGGGCGCAAATGGGCGGGGCCAACATACTCGAGGGGGTCAAAGTCACCGGCATTGCGTTGAAAAATGGTGCAGTTTCCGAGGTGAACACGACGCAGGGCAAGATAGCCTGCGAATATGTTGTTAACTGTGGCGGCATGTGGGCGCGTGAAATTGGCAAGATGGTTGGTATCAGCGTTCCACTGCATGCAGCCGAGCACATGCACATCACGACCACGGCCATTGAGGGAGTCTACCGCGAGATGCCCGTTCTGCGTGACATGGACGGGTACATCTACTTCAAACCAGAGGGGGAAGGCCTTCTGATGGGCGGGTTCGAACCCACGGCCAAACCATGGGGCGCGGAGGGCATTCCAGAGACTTTCGAATTCACCGAACTGGCGGAAGATTGGGACCAGTTCGAGATATTCCTGACAAACGGGATACAACGCTGTCCAGCCCTTGAGGATGCTGGGATCATGCACTTCGCCAATGTCCCCGAGAGCTTCACTCCTGACAACAAATTCATGCTTGGGGAGGCCCCGGGGGTGAAGAACTTCTTCGTCGCGGCTGGGATGAATTCGGTGGGGATCGCCAGTGCCGCTGGCGCGGGTAAGGCGCTTTCCGAGTGGGTTATCGAAGGCCATCCAAGCGACGATTTGTGGGAAGTAGACATCAGGCGGTTCCACGATTGGCAGGTCAATAATCGGTATCTGCGGGATCGGACCATCGAGAGCGTCGGCCTTCTCTACGCCGACCACTGGCCCTTCAAGCAGCCCAAGACGGCCCGGCCAGTCCGATGCTCGCCTCTGCACGACCGGCTGGCAGCACGCGGCGCCTGCTTTGGCGTGGTCGCCGGTTGGGAGCGGGCCAATTGGTTTGCGCCGGAGGGTGTCGAAACGAAGTATGAATATAGTTGGGGACGGCAAAACTGGTTTGAGTACTCCGCGGCGGAACACATGGCCGTTCGTGGAGGAGTCGGCCTCTATGATTTAACCTCGATGGCGAAATTTCGCTGTCAGGGACGAGATGCCATGTCTGTGCTGCAGCGCATTTGTGCCAACGACGTAGACGTGCCCGTTGGAAAGGTTGTCTACACGCAGTTGCTCAACGAGCGGGGCGGAATAGAAGCAGACCTGACCGTCACACGGCTGGCTGAGGATACCTATTTCATCGTGACTGCCGGGGCAACTGAAACCCGTGACTTTGACTGGTTGAGCCGTCATATCCCTGAGGACAGCCAAGCTGTCTTGACCAACGTGACATCGGCCTACGCGATGCTGGGCGTCATGGGGCCTGAGTCCCGTCGGTTGCTCTCCACGCTGACCGATGCCGACCTATCGAACGACGCCTTTCCTTATGCCACAGCACAGCAGATTGATCTTGCCTATGCTAGGCCATTAGTACTCAGGATGTCTTATGTAGGTGAACTTGGTTGGGAGCTCTACGTTCCAACCGAATTCTCTATCGGAGTATTTGATGCGCTGATGGATGCAGGTAGAGAGTTCGACTTGCGGCTCGTCGGCTTGCACGCGGTGGATTCGCTTCGCCTGGAAAAGGGGTACCGTCACTGGGGTTCCGATATAACGCCAGACGATACGCCATTTGAGGCTGGCTTGGGTTTCGCAGTGAGGCTGGACAAGGGCGGCTTCATCGGTCGCGAGGCTCTGGAGCGTCAACGTGAATCAGGACTTGCCCGGAAGCTAGTCATGCTTACTTTGGATGACCCCGAACCACTCCTGTATCATGATGAGCCAATCTACCGGAATGGCAAACTGGTCAGCAGTGTCACACACGGAGCATACGCCCACCTGCTAGGGTGTGCCATGGGCATGGGTTACCTGGAGGACCCGGAGGGCATCAACAACGAGTGGATCCCGGCTGGGCGCTACGAGATAGGCGTGGAAGGCAAACTTATTCCGGCTAAAGCACATCTCAAGGCCCCTTACGACCCATCGAGGAGACGGGTGCGAATGTGACTGGTTGAGAACTCGCTGGACTTTCGCCATCCGTGTTGCATGTTTCTCTCCTCTACTCTACCTGGCATGTGATCGCATCCGGTATGAAGCTAATCAGGTTGGGTTTTGGAATCGTCGATGTGAGCGCCCTCTATGGCAGCCTCACCTAGACACTGAGAAAATCCATGACGGTGGCGGCCATCAACGCCGCACCGCGCGGCAAGGCTCGCTCATCAAAATCGAACCGGGGGTCATGGTGCGGTGCGTCAAGGCCCTTCTCGCTGTTGTTTGAGCCGACGAAGAAATAGCAGCCGGGAATCTCGTCCATCAAGTACGCCATGTCGTCCGATGCCGACTCGCGGTAATCGGTGTCGATTTCCTCGCCGGGAAACATGGTCGTCACCAGATTCTGCACCCGGCTGGTGAGGACGGCGTCATTGGTCATCGCTGGGATAAGTTGTTCAACTCCTACCTCCGCAACACATTTCATAGTTCCCGCCACACCCTCCATGATCTCACGGAATCGTTTTGTGAAGGTGTCCCGCACATCTGGCTTGTAAGTGCGGATAGTGCCCTAAAGATCGACTTCGTCTGGTATGACATTATGCGCGTCACCACCATGCACCATGGTAACGCTCACAACGCCAGTTTCAAGTGGGTTGACGTTGCGGGAGACAACAGTCTGGAGGGCCATAACTAACTGCGCCGAGGCCACGATGGGTTCGCGTGCTAGGTGGGGAATCGCCCCGTGGCCTCCTCTTCCCTGTAACCGAACGTGAAACGATGACGCGCCAGCCATCATCGGGCCGGGGGTGACGCCAAACCAACCAACAGGTTTGCTATTCTCAAGATGCAGTGCTAGCGAATAGTCCGGTTCTGGATTCTGCAAAACGCCTTCGTCTACCATGCGCTCGGCACCGCTCATCAACTCTTCGGCGGGTTGAGACACAAACTTGACTGTCCCCGCCAGGTCATCGCGCGCATCGTTCAACAAGCGCGCAGCCGTAGGCAGGATGGCGGTGTGCCCATCGTGCCCACACGCGTGCATGACCCCATCGGTCTGCGATGCATATTCTGCCCCCGTCTTCTCCACTATCGGCAGACCTAGCTTTCTATCATTGCACCACCGCTTGCCTACTTAGACACAGGCGCGCTGTCCGCTGAATTGCACTGCTCCAGGAGCACCATTCGCAATGACAGCGGCCTAATGTGCGGGTTTTCTCAGTTCTGCCAGGATACAATTGTGGGAGGCAGCCATTCTCACGCCTGGGCACCGAGGATTCACAATTCCAGGCCAGGTAGTCACTCTAGTCCTGGGTTGGGTAGGGTGTGCCATCCACCGCAGCACCTTGTCCTCGTGTCGTCAGAAGGACAACACGGCTCTCATCATTTGTAGACCGCAGCCAAATTTGGACAATCTCCAACGACCGCATAAGAGACCGTCATGGACAAATGAAGAGGCCTGACTGTGACTGTCAGGTCCCACGTGCTTCGCTCGGATTGACTCTGCAATGCCGCAACTGCTACGCTTGTATCGCCACCGAAAAGGTGCGACAGCGCCACTTGGCGGCGGAACAGGACAACCGGGCGCATGCACGTGAATGGGGCCCGGTCGGGCCTGCACATGTGCTCCAAGCTAACTGAGATGCTCTCCCTTCCACCATGCTCGGAGAGGGGGAAGTAGAAGTATATTGTGGCGACAAGCGAGCGAAGCCCGTCGCTCCCGCTGGCCTATAGCAATGATCAGAGAGCCTGCAATCCAGGCTCCTTTGCTTTTCTTGAGCCTTTTGAGCATGGCCTATAGGTATCGCTCACGCACAGGTACAAAAGGCGCCGTAGCCCCATGGGTCCTCCTCATATGCGGAGATGGTCTCTGATCACGCAAGATAAAATCTGACGTGTTCTTAGCTCGACTTCGTATCGTACATTCTGCTTCTCACTCATGCTCATGTACAGGCGCACAAGAGGACACAAGCAGGCCCTTCAGTTTTTTGCATGTTGACTGTCCACCTTGACATGTAGAAAGATGGGGCTTGTTTTGGCGACTATGAGAAGTTTTTCAAGTCACGTAGGCTAACTTTTGTACAAAGTCGAGCTGAGACTTGCGCTGGCTGCTAAATCTCCAGTCGCTGAAAACAGCGTGCCCCCTGCGAGCGGAGCTTAGTTCCCAACAACTCGGAAGTCTCGACCGAACGTGGTCAGGCTTTCGACTCCGTCTGGTGTCACGACCACGTTATCCTCGATACGAACGCCGCCCCACCCTTCAAGGTAAATGCCCGGCTCGATGGTAAACACCATTCCTTCTTCAAGGGGGGTCTGGTTGCCTTCCACCACGTTCGGGGCTTCGTGTACGTCGAGGCCCAATCCGTGACCCGTCCGGTGGACGAAATACTCGCCAAACCCGACGTCGACGATAGCCTGACGGGCAGCCCGGTCGACATCCTGGCAAGTCGCACCTGGTCGCACGGCAGCACGTCCGGCTGCGTTGGCTAGCTTGACTGCCTCGTACACTTCGCGCAGGCGGTCGTCCGGCTCTTTGCCCACCACAAACGTGCGCGTCATATCGGCATAGTAGCCGTGCACGGTCGTCGTGAAGTCGATGAGCAGAATGTCGCCTGTCTGAATGGGTCGATTCCCGGTACGACCGTGCGGCATGGCAGAGTTCGGTCCACTCTGCACCAGTGGCTCGAGAACGACCATTTCCCCGCCGCGTTGCAGAACGGCGCTGGTGAGGCTGCTGCAAATCGCACGCTCTGTCACCCCCGGCTGCACCCTGGAGAGTACGTCTTCGAGAGCGGCCTCCAGCGCCCCCACCGCGCGTCTGAGCGATTCAATTTCAGACGCGTCTTTGCACGCTCGCACCGGTTCGAGCGCCTTCTCGCCTTTGGCAAGTCGGACGCCGGGCAGAAAGCGGCTGATGAGGTCCCACTCCTGTACCCGCATGCGCAGGTACTCCACGCCCAGCGTCTTGATTCCCGCAAGCTCCTCAACTGCCTGGCGCATGGCGTCGTCGGGACCATTTTCGTCGGCCCAGGGGAAGAGCGTGGCCTTAAATGGGACTTCACGTTCCCAAGCCGGTGCCTCCAGCTCTGGCAGCATGACCACCAGATCAGCATCGTCATCCGCCGGAATGAAGGTGATGAATGGGCGCTCTAGCAGGAAGAAGTTCTCGCCGGTTAAGTATTGCAGATTGAAGCCGGGCACCAGTGCCAGGCAATCTATATCGTGGGTCCTAAGGTGCTGGCGCACTTTCGCGAGACGTTGGTCGTGCATTTGTTGGTTTCCTTGTCTTTCACCTGACTTTCAGTTTCTCAGTATTAAGTGAAACTGGGGCCCCGCCGAATACCGCATCGCAGCGAGGCCCCGGTCGCCAACACCGGGTCTTCACGTGCCTCAGTTAGCGCGCCCAGGCTCTCTACTTGTTGGCTGCCTTCTGCATCTCTTTGCGTCGCTTCTCGGTAGCCTTCTCGTCCAGGGATAGGTCCTCGCGGAACACCACGCCGTAGTCTCTGTCGGCTGATTGGCGAGTGATGTACCCCTTCAGAATGTCGGCACGCACTCGCTCCGGCTCGCGCTCCCATGGGAAGCCATATCCGCCGCCGCCGCCCGTGTAGTACGTGACGGTGTCGCCGGGTTTGAGCCGGAGGGCATTGACCTTCAGCATGTGCTGTTCGTCTTCGCTCCCCTCGTTGATCACCACGTCGGGGCCAACTGCCTCCTCTCCTCCAAACAAGCCCCAGGCAGGCGTCACGGAGCGCTCGAACCACAGGTAAAGCGTCGCCGGTTCGTCCACAATGTATTGCCGGTAGACGCCACACCCACCCCGGAACTCCCCTGAACCGCCTGTGTCCGGACGAATCCCATACTTCATGATGCGGATGGGATACTTGTTCTCGTAGACCTCAACTGGCAAATCCTTGAACGCCCCATTGACGTTGTTAATCAGCGCATCCTGTCCGTCCTCGCCGTCCCACGCGCCCCAGCCGCCGGTGTTCGGCTCGATAGCCAGGTAGCGCTCGTTGCCCTTGCGCGAGTCGAACCCGGCAAAGTACGTCACCATTGAGTCGCCGTAGTGCGCCCCGGCGGCCTCGCCCGGCATGACCGGGGCAAGTGCCTTGACGAACAGATCGCTCAGCAGACCCTGGGGGGTGAAGTACCACTGGCACGGGGCGGGTTCTTGAGCGTGAAAGAGGGTGCCCTCCGGCGCTTTGACCGTGAGGGTCTTGAAGGTGCCGCCGTCTACGGGGCGTTGCGGGTTGATGAGCAGCTTGAAGGCCATGCGTAGCCCAGAGATGGTCTGGGCCAGGCCCGAATTGATCGGTCCCTCGGTCATGGGCGACGAGCCGCTCAAATCAACCGTCATCTGGTCGCCTTTGACTGTGACCCGGAGCTTGACGGGGACCGGACCATTGCCCCGGCCATCGTCGTCCAGATAGCCTTCGGCAGTGTAGTCGCCGTCGGGGATTGCCGAGATGGCTGCCCGCTCCAGCTCTTCGGTCTGGCGGTAGATTTCTTCCTTGGCAGCCATGACGGTCTCGTGCCCGAAGCGGTCGAGGATGGCCTGGAAGCGTCGTTCGCCGGTGCGGGCCGCTGCGATTTGCGCGTTGAGATCGCCTATCAGAGAGTAGCCGTAGCGACTGTTGCGTCTCAGAAGTTCGATCACGTCCTCACGCGGCTTGCCGTTCTTGTAGAGCTTGGTCGGCGGCCAACGCATGCCCTCCTGGTAGGTTTCGACAGAGTCGGTCGGCTGGCCGGGGTCCTTGCCGCCCACGTCCAGCCAGTGGGCGCGGCTGGCTGAGAAGCCGACCAGTTGATCTTGCCAGAAGATGGGGGCCATGATGGTGGCGTCGTTGAGGTGCGTCCCGGTCATGTATGAGTCGTTCATGTAGACGATGTCGCCCGGCTCGAAGAAGTCCCAGCCGTGCATCTCGGCGGTCAGCTTGACGCACACTTCCAGGTTGCCGAGGAAAAGCGGCACGCCGACCGACTGCGCCAGCACGTCGCCGCGATTGTCGAGCAGGGCCACAGCCGAGTCTGCCCCCTCGTAGATCACCGGGCTGTAGGCACTGCGGACGAGCGTGGCGTTCATGTCGTTGGCAATCGCAACGAATGCGTTGCGCAGGATTTCAACTGTTACGGGATCAGGTCTCGTGGTCATGATCGCTACTCCGCAGTGATGATGATATTCCCCAGGCTATCGATGCGTGCCTGGTATCCGGGTGGGATGACGGTCGTGGCCGTGTCCTCCTCCACAATCATCGGGCCGTGCCACTCTGTACCGTGCTCCATCCGCATGCGCTGATAAACAGGCGTGGCAAAGGTCTTGCCGCCGAAGATGACCTCGCGCTGCTCGATGACGGGGTCTTTGCCCGCCTCGATTGGCTCAAAGATCATCGGCTTGCGGGTCATCCGCCCCAGTGCGGCCAGCCGCATGTTCACAAACTCGACTGGCGCGCCCGGCGTTGAGTGGCCGTAGCGGTCGAAGTATGCCGCGTGGAAGGCCGCATCGACCTGATCCAGGGTCATGTCTGGCGTGATGTGTACGTTCACCGAGTACTCTTGCCCGATGTACCGCATGTCGCTGGTCAGTTCGAAGGTCATATTTTCGGGCAGGATGCCCTCTGCGCGCAGTGCCTCGGACCCTTCCGCCACCAGATCGTTGTAGATTTTCAGGAGATCGTCCATCGTCACGTCCCTGAACGCGTGGTAATAGGAACGCATCAGGTCGTGACGCAAGTCGGCCTGCAACATGCCCAGTGCCGAGAATGCGCCGGGGCTGTTGGGCGCGATGATGGTCTCGATTTCGAGTTCTTCGGCCAACCAGACGGCGTGCATCGGCCCCGCGCCGCCAAAGGCGACCAGCGCGTATTCGCGTGGGTCGATGCCGCGTCCGACCGTTATGGTGCGGATGCCGTCTGCCATGCGCGCGTTGATGACCGCCAGGATGCCTTCCGCCAGTTCAAGCTCCTGCATGCCAAGTTGGGAGGCAACTTTGCGCATGGCTTCCCTGGCAGGCTCCTCGTGGAGGGTCATCCTTCCACCCAGCAGGCTGCTCGGGCTGATGCGCTTCAGCAACAGGTTTGCGTCCGTGACGGTCGGTTCGCCACCTCCTCTACCGTAGCAAGCGGGGCCCGGGTCGGCCCCGGCGCTCTGGGGTCCGACGCGCAGCCCACCGGCCTCCACCCAGCCTATGGAGCCACCCCCGGCGCCAATGGTGTGAATTTCCTGAATAGACATCAGGAGAGGCAGCCCTTCCAGATGGGTCTGGGAAGTGACGGTCGGCTTGCCATTGCGTATCAGGCTCATGTCGAACGACGTGCCGCCCATGTCCACACAGATCAGGTTGGGTCGCCCGGTAGCCTCGGCGAGCGCCGCGCCGCCGATCACGCCGCCCACTGGCCCGGAGAGCAGGGTTTGCACTGGCTGTTTGATGGCGGTATCTACCGTCAGGACACCGCCGCTGGACTGCATCACGTGCAACGTGCTCTCCACGCCCAGCGCGTGCATCTCGTCTTGCAGGCTGGTGAGGTACTTCTCAACCGGCGGAGCGACGTAGGCGTTCATGATGGCCGTCGAGGCGCGCTCGTACTCGCGCCACTCGCGCACCACCTCGTGCGATACTGTGACGGAGACGCCGGGTAGTGCCTCCTCTAGAATTTTCCTGGCCTCCTGTTCGTGCTGCGGGTAGGCAAAGGCGTGAATAAAACACACCGCTACCGCCGGGATGTTTTCCGCCTTCACCTTCTCGATGATCGGCTCAAAATCCTCGGCGTGCAGCGGCGTGTGGACCGTGCCGTCCCATAACAGGCGCTCGCGGACATCGTGCACGTCGTTGCGGGGCACCAGGCGCTTGGGTTTGCGATACTTGAGGTTGTAGAGTTGGGTGCGGTCGCCGCGCGCAATCACGTACGAGTCGCTGACGCCTGCCGTCGTGATGAGCAGGACGCGCGCCCCCTTGCGCTCCAAAAAGGCGTTCAGCCCCACCGTCGTGCCGTGTACCATGAAGTCGATGTTGGGCGGATGGGGAACGAGTTCCTGGATGGAATTCAGGACCGCCGTGGACGGATCGTCTGGGGTGGAGGGCACCTTTCCGGTGAAGGATTTTCCGGTTTCTACTTCGCTGACGATCAGGTCAGTGAAAGTGCCCCCAATGTCGGCAGATACGCGGTACTTGCTCATCCTTCCTCGATCTCCTTACTCTGATCGATGAGTATCTCACTGATCAGGAACACGGGATTGCTCATTCGATTCAGGTCTTCGTCCAGATCGGCCTGCACCTGGGGATCGTAGAATCCTTTCTTGAAGCTCTCCATGTCCGGCCAATCCAGGGTAGCCACGAAACGGTACGGCGCTTCCGTCCCTTCGGGCCAGGCTTCGTCAATCCGCCCGAAGTCAGTTCGTACGACGCCTTCAATCTCCAGATTGGTCTCCCTGTATTCTCCCAACCGCCATTTCAGGAACTCTTCCTCGTCGCTGCCGGGTGCCAGATTGTACAGGACAGTCAGTCTTATCATTGTGCTCCCTTTTGACCGTTATTCAGACGTGGGGCACGCAATCAACGGCGCGCGCATTCTGACAGCCGCTAACGCATGCGATGCCTGATGGCGTCGAGAGCAACGGCAAACATGATGACACCACCCTCGACGATCAACTGGTAGAATGGCGGCACGTTGAGAATGTTCATGCCATTCGAGATAAGTTGGAGCAGCAGGACGCCAAATAACGTGCGCCATACGGCACCCTCGCCGCCCATGATGCTCGTCCCGCCGATCACAACCGCGGCGATGGCGCTGAGTTCGATACCAGACCCAACGTTCGCCTGGCCGGTCGCAATGCGCGAAGCGCCAATAACGCCCGCTATGCCGCCGCTCAGGCCACTGATGGCGAAGGTCATCGTGCGAACAAATCCGACGCGGACACCCGACAGGCGCGCCGCCTCGGCATTGCCCCCGATGGCGTAGATGTAGCGACCGAAGGTCGTTCGCGAGAGCAAGAACCAGATCAGTATGGCAAACGCGGCAAAGAAGTACACGGGTATCTTGGCTTGCAAGAACCTGCCACGCCCGAGGAAGGCGAACCTATCGTCTTCGATCTGAATCAGGAGTCCGGCTGTGAGGACGTATGCAAGGCCGCGAATGATAAGGCCCGAGCCGAGGGTCGCCACGAACGAGTTGATCCGCAGGCTGGAGATCAGCCCACCATTGACGAAGCCCAGCGTGAGGCCGACTAACATACCCACGATCAACCCAAGCCCTGGATAGCCCAGTCTGGCAATGAATGCTGCAACGGACCCAGAAAGCGCGAAGATCGCGCCGGTGGAAAGGTCAAAGCCGCCACCAATGATGGTCACCGTTGCGCCCAAGGCGACGAGGCCGACCTGCGATGCCTGGTCAAGGACGTTGAGCATGTTTCTGGCGCTGAAGAAGGCGGGCGCCAGGAGGCTCAGGGTCACGAAGACGGCGAGGAAGGCAAACACAATACCATAGTCGGTCACAATGCCTAGCGTAAACCGTCTCGGTGCCTTTTCCTCAGTGATAATCACCCGGGATGCATCGCTGCTTGACATTGTTTGCTGTGCCTTTCTGGCAGCCTTACTCTGTGGCGAAGGCGGCACGCATCACGGCGTCCCCTGTCAGCGTGGAGTGGTCGTCCGGGCTGTCCGCCAACTCCGCGGCAATTCTGCCCAATCGCATGACCAGCACCCGGTGCGCCAAGCCGAGCACCTCTTCCAGCTCCGAGGAGATCAGCAACACGGCCAGGCCTTCCTGGGCCAGCGATGTGAGCAGTTGGTAGATCGCCCGCTTGGCGCCCACGTCGACGCCGTGAGTTGGCTCGTCGGCGATCAGGAGCCGAGGACGCCGAAAAAGCCATTTCGCAAAAAGGACCTTCTGCTGGTTGCCACCCGAGAGACTATCGACCCGCACCATCGGGCGCGGGGGCCTAACGTCTAGTTCCTTGAGAAGGGCGGCGGTTTCGCGTAGTTCGCGGCCTGCCTCCACCACGAGGCCCCGGCTGATGCTTGCCAAGTGGGGCAGCGAGACGTTGTGGCCTATCAACTCGCTCATCAGCAGGCCCTGGTCCTTGCGGCTCTCCGGTAGCATGGCAATCCCCGCTCCCACCGCTTCGCCAGGTGAGTTGACCTTGACCGGCTGGCCGTCAATTTCGATCTCGCCGCTGTCCCGCCAATCTGCCCCGAAGATGGCCCTCGCCACTTCTGAGCGTCCGCTGCCGATCAGTCCGGCAAGCCCAACAATCTCACCTGCGCGGATGTCGAATGAGATGTCTTCGATCCGTCCCCTGCGCGTCAGGTTTCTGACGGAAAACACCACCGGCGCGTCAGGCTGCGGGAACTTCTTTGGAGGAAACGTCAATGACACGGACCGGCCAAGCATAGCCATAACGAGACTCTCAGGAGTCTCGTCGCGCGTCGGGGCAGTGCGAATGAGTTCGCCGTTTCGGAGAACCGTAACCGTATCGGCCACGTTTAGGACTTCTTCCAGGAAGTGGGAGATATAGACGATTGTCGTTCCAGCATCGCGCAGTCCGCGAACGATCTCGATCAGTCGCGCAGTCTCGTCGTCGGGCAGAGCAGCAGTCGGTTCGTCCATAACGATCAGGCGGGCGTTTCGCGCCACCGCCTTCAGGATTTCGACCTTCTTCTGGTCGGCAACACTCAACTTTGCGACCGGGACGTCGGGAGACAGGTCGAAGTGTGACCTGTCGATTAGTTCCTCGAAGCGTCGCCGCATGTCACGATTGTGAATCGTCCCACTTCGTCTGCTTTCGATACCCAGGAAGACGTTTTGTAGCACGCTGAGTTTCGGTACCAGCGCGATTTCTTGATGGATCATGGTGATGCCATCGGCCAACGCGTCGCGCGGGGTTGCATATTGGACCAACTGCCCATCCACGACAATCTTACCCTTGTCGGGGCGCAAGGCTCCGACGATGATTTTGCCGAGCGTGGATTTGCCAGCGCCATTCTCGCCCACGAGGCCGTGGATCGAGCCGCGTTCGACGACGAGGTCTATGTCAATAAGTGCCTCTACTCCCCCGAAGCGCTTACTGATGTCGCGTATGTCGACATGGGTTTGGGGGCCAGTTGGCCCCCAAACCCCCTGCTCGTTGACCATGTGATTACCACTGAGGTTCGAATTGGTCTACGTTGTCTTGAGTGATGAGCGGGCCATCCGGCGGAAGCGGTGGCTTCTGCTCGTCGTTGCTCACGGAGCGCGGCACTTCTTCGCCACGCACCGCCTTGATGGCGATCTCACCGCCGATCTGGCCCATCGTGAAGGGAATGTCCGCGTAGCCACCGTACCAGCGACCCTCTTTGATGGCCTCGTAGCCACGCTCTCCCGTCCCATTGCCAATCAGCAGGATCTGACCTTCCAGCCCGGCGTCGATGGCGGCTTGCTCGGCGCCCAGCATCATCTGGTCACCGGAGGTGGCGAAGACGTCAATGTCCGGGTTGGCCTGAAGCATGTTCTGAGCTACCTCGTAGCCAGTATCTTGCAGGTAGAAAGCCTCCTGGTTAGCTACGATTTCGATATCTGGGTGATCGGCGAGCACGGCCTCGATGGCCTCGACCCGGTCCTGGTCGATGGTCAGCGCCTGTACGCCGTTCAGATACCCAATCTTGCAGGGCTTTTCTTCAACTTCCTCGCAGGCCCGAACCATCAGCTCACCCAGGAAGGTGCCATGATCGATGCCCGTGCGTCCAATGTACGACACGATGCCGTTGTATGGCTCGTACGTCCTGGCGTCCGGCCCGATGACGACGTCTATGGCGACGACCTTGATGCCAGCCGCGATGGCGTCCTCAACATCTGGGACGACAGCGTTGCCATCCACCGCGTAGATGACGAAGACGTCATAGTTCCCGGAGATGATCGCGTCCTGGATCTGGTTCGACTGCGCGGTCGCGTCGAAGGGCGGGTCGGAGCCAAAGACGTCGACCGTCCCACCCAGCCTTGCTGCTGCGTCTTCAACGCCATCCGAGACGGCTTTGGTGTATGTGTTGCCGAGCACTGTGTGGAAGAGAGCTATGCGGACAGGTGCCATCTCCTCCTCCGCAGGCGCTTCCTCTTCTTCGGCCATTTCCTCCTCGGCCATCTCTTCTTCTTCGGCCATCTCTTCTTCTTCGGCCATTTCTTCCTCGGCCATCTCTTCTTCTTCTGCCTCTTCTTCCGCGGCAGGGGCTTCCTCCTCCTCGACTGGCGCAGCACCCTGACATGCTGCGAGGGCCAGGACAAGGATGGTGAGGCCAATCAAGAGTAGCCAGGGCTTATTACGCTTAGACATAGCATTTCCCCTCCAATTCAGCTTGCGGGCTCACTCTGGCGTCTTACGGCCAGACGTTCGAAGGATTTGCCTGTGCCCTCTGCGACCCTACCAGGTTTGGACAGGCACAGGTCTTTGCCTAGCTGCCCGGACCTCACCTCCTTTCCCCTGTCTGCCACCCGTCTCCACAAGATCACTATAGTGGAGACGGAGTGGGAGAATGCCTGCTACTCACCCTCCTGGATCACTTCCAGCAGCATCGCGCGTATCTCTTCCATCTGTGTGCGCAACAGACGCTCCATGGCATCAGGGTCACGCCGCCGCAGGATGTCCAGGAACTTCTCGTGGCCTTCTATGATGTGCGTGAAATAGCGTTCCTGAGCTAAGGCCATTCGTCGGTATGGATCAGCCATGTCCAGGTATTTCATGGTCAGTTCGTAGAGGCGCGGTTGATTCGGGATGGCGTAGAGTACGACGTAGAACTCGCGGTTGGCAGCCAGCAACTGCCAGCGGTCCTCTCGTTTGTATTCCTTCTTCATTTTCGCGAACAGCGCTTCTAGTTGCTCAAGCTGTTCGTCGGTGATCTGTGCTGCGGCCAGCCGGGCACAGTATCCCTCGAGCGCAATGCGAATGCTGTATATGTCCACTAGTTCCGCCGCCGAGAATTCAGCAACGGAGGCACCTTTATACGGCGAGAATGTGACAAGACCTTCGGAGGCCAGCTTTTGAAGCGCCTCGCGGACAGGCGTACGGCTCACGCCGAGTTGTTCTGCAAGCTGATTTTGCGTAAGGCGCATACCCGGCTCTAGTTTGCCGCTGAGGATGAGGTCGCGAATCATGTCAGCGACCGACTCTTGCATCGTCTGGTGATTCAGATCGAATGCTGGTACGGATTCATCTGGCATTGGGGAAGGCTCCCGCTACCGCGCAGTCTGGTAGTTCCCTGTCAATGGGTAATCAAGAATTCTTGGATGTGCAGACAGTTAGTGTCTATAGTATATTGTATCCAATGTACAAGAGTGTCCGCTGGATGTCAAGTATCAATCAGATTTCGGGCCCGTGCGCAGGCTAGCCGCCTGGGGTGCGACCAGGCAGATGAGCACAACCCCGCGCCATCAAAATGTGGCATCACTACAAAAGACACCCCCGCCACGCGATGGTCTCCCGATAGTCATTTGCGGGCCGACATGACCAAGATACAAGCAGCAATCCAGGCATCTCAGGGACACGGTTCAAGACTGGCTGAGAGGTACCTTCAGCATAGCTAAGGGAGTTGGCACAATGCGAATTCTGTGGATCGATCCCATCGGGACAGATATCTTTGACGCGCAATTGCAGGAAGTTCTGGAAGCGGGCAAGCGTACGGAAACGCAGGTGGAGGTTGTCTCGCTTCCCCCTGATCGGCCCAAGCACGTGGACTATCATGCCTATGAGGCGCTGGTCATAGCGGACGTTGTACGGCACACGCAGCAGGCCTCTCGCGAATACGACGCTGTGGTGATCGGTTGCTTCTATGACCTTGGACTGCGAGAAGCACGCGAAGTCTCCGGACGTGCCATCGTTACGGCACCCTGCCAGTCAACCACGGCCATCGCCAGCCACCTGGGCAATACGTTCTCTGTGTTGGTTGGCCGACGGAAGAACATCTCCAAGATGAGCGAAAACGTGAGCCTTTACGGACACGAACACCGTATGGTTTCGATGCGTCCCCTTGGATTGGGCGTACACGAGTATCAAGTTGACCACGAGCGCACGCGCAGCATTCTCCTCACCGAAGGGCGCAAAGCTGTAGAAGAGGATGGCGCTGAAGTCATCATCCTGGGCTGCGCAGCCAACTTTGGCTTCTACCGGCAGATGCAGGACGAACTGGGTGTACCGGTAATCGACGCCGTCCTGGCACCGCTGAAGTACGCGGAGCTGCTGGCCGAAACGGCACAGCGCTTTGGCTGGCATTCCAGCCGCAGATGGGGCAGCGAGGCTCCGCCTGAGGACGAACTGGCAATGTGGGGACTGTTTGATGAGCCTGCACCGGTGGGCGCCCGCAGGGGATGATTCCAACAACGTGCCGGAGCCCTGCGCTGTGGAGACTGACACCGTCTGGTGCCACGCTTTCAACACTGAGGACCACAGACCGCCGTCGGGTGCTGGATCTGTTATCTACAACGCCGACAGCAGATAGAAACTACGTCAGACAAGGCGAGAAGTTCCTCCTCGTACCGGCCGCTCTGGATGGGGGATATTGGCTGGGAAGAGCCTACGACAGGAGTGGATGGGCGTGTTACGGAGCTAGTTCTTGGTGGAGCCGAAAGATTGTGGCTCCAGGCGAACTGGAATGCAGCTACCGCCGGTCGACAAAGATAAAGACGAGCGGAAAAACAAACCGCCCGTCTTGAGCAGATGAATTGAAGAATGTGTCATCCAATAGCCCTGAGCCGATTGGGATCCCGCAAAAACTTGAGAGGCGGAAGGAGAGCGATATTGTGGCGACCGGCGAGCGAAGCCCGTCGCTCCCGTTGAGTCAAAATCTATCAAAAACTGCGTCGAGCAAGCCATTTCGATGCAGTTTTTCTTATATTTCCAACCCCTCAAATAGGTGAGGTGTCGATGCCTATCGCACCCGCGATCTTCTGTCGGTATCGATGCTCTTCCATAATCAATTCTTGATGGGATGGTTCTCTTGTCGTATCAGTTCTTGAGCATTGTTGTGATTTCCGAAGCTCCTGAGATGTCTATGGACATTCCAAAGCTGTAACGTGTCATCCCAAAGCTGTAACGCAAACGCCACGCCCTTGTAACAGCGGTTCGCTATGCTCCAACAAAGAAGAAGATGCCTTGTGCGCACAGGCAGCTGTCGGAGTAGATGTGTGGCACTGTCGGCAGTAGTGACTGCAAGCTGACGAGGAGAGTCAGGGTATTGGCCAAGAAGACCGTTGCGTTGTGTATTTTCATGGTGGGCGCGCTACTGGCAGCCTGTCAACCGGCCCCAACAGCCGAGTCTGCGGTTGCAGTCGCACCGACGATAGCTTCCGTGCCCTTTGCAGCGGTGCAACCCACGCCGGAAAGCAGGCCCGCCATCATCATTGATGCCCCGCCGAGTGGTGAGGAGGCGGCCCTGGGTCAGGAGTCTCTCATCCAGTCGACAGCCACCGACGAGTTCGGCGTCACGCGCATCGACCTGTACGTCGACGGCGTGCTCAGACGTACGGATACGACACCGGAGTCAGGCGGGCGAACCAGCCTCTCGGTGCTGCAGCCGTGGATTCCGATTGTGCTCGGCGAGCGCACCATCATGGTAGTGGCGTACCGGGCGGATGGCACCGCCAGCGATCCGGCGAGCGTCGTGATCAACGTGGTCGAGGGTGGACTGGCACCGGAACCAACCCCTGCGGCTTGCACGGCGCGAACCGTGATTGAGCTGAACGTGCGGACAGGGCCGGGGATAGACTACCCAATCGCCAGGGTCCTGGGTCTGGGCGAGGAAGTTGCCGTGACTGGCCGCAATGAGGGCAGCTTCTGGTGGCGGATTGCAGATGGTTGGATCCGGGCGGCATACACGACGGTTGAGGGCGATTGCGCCAGCCTGCCTCTGGCGTCCTATGATCCCCCACCTCCGGCGGTCGCCTCGGGTGAGGAGGCCGCCCCTACGCCCGTGTTTCCCGCTACAGGAGACGGGAGTTCAGGTGCCGCAGACCTTGCTGTTACGGCCATAGACATGCCCTCACGCATCACGATAACACCGGGTGGCGGCGCAAGCGTGACCATCAGGGTGACGGTCGCCAACCTGGGCGAGCGCCCGACGGGGGCCTTCCGGACGCTCGTCTTTCCCACCGGGCAAGGGGGACCGCAGGGCCGTGTTGACCTGCCGGTTGTCTCAGGTCTGCAGCCCGGGCAGTCTACCACCCTGTCTGCAAACCACCTCTACACGGTTGCGGGGTCCTTCAGCATCCAGGCAGTGGTCGATCCGGGCAACCAGGTGGGCGATCGGGACATCCGCAACAATTCTGCAACGCTCAATGTGCGAGTGCGCGCCCTGGCGCCGAGCCCAACAATTGCCCTCACCCCGGACCGGGGTGGAGCTGGATCGCGCATCACGGTCAGTGGGACGGGCTTTCCCGCCAACAGCGGTGTCACGATCACGTTTGGGCCCACGCAGGCAACGGCCAACGCGCGCCTGGACTCCGGCTCAGGCGTAGCCGCCGATGCCGACGGTGAATTCACCGTCGTCGTCGTTCTGCCCGGCCAGTGGCCTGACGGGTCACCGATTGCCGAGTCTGCACTCGTCATCCAGGCCCAGACGGCGGGCGGCCAGTGGTTTGCTTGGCAAACACTCGGCTACGGGCCGGGTAATTGAGAATCGAAAGACAGGGTCAGGGGATGACGCGTATCGGGTAGCTTTCGCAGATGGCAGTTTGTGATTTTTCTTACTGACTTGAAGCGAGAAACTGAAACCAGAGCTTTGAAGTAAAAGGAGCAGGTTGTGAACCGAAAAAGAGTCGCTGTCCTGGTTCTTGTAGCCACAGCGTTGTTGCTGGCAGCCTGTGGTCAGGCCGCCACACCGGAGCCGACTGCCACTCTGATTCCCGTTCTGGTGGTGACGCCAACACGGGAGGGCAGACCGGTCATCACGATCGAAGCCCTGCCCGGCGGAGAACAAGCCTATCTGGGCCAGGAGTTCCTCATCCAATCGCGGGCCATTGATACGGTAGGGGTCACGCGCATTGACCTGTACGTTGACGACGTGCTCAGGCGCACGGACACCTCGCCTGAGCCGGAGGGCCGCACGGACTTCGCGCTGCTGCAGCCGTGGATCCCGATTGCGCTGGGTGAGCGCACCATCTCGGTGGTCGCCTATCGCGCAGACGGAACTGCCAGCGAGCCGGTCACCCGCGTGTTCAACGTTGTGGAAGGCCCGCCGCCCGCGTCGCCGACGCCGTCGATGTGCACGGCCCGTGCCAATCTGGCTCTGAACGTGCGCAACGGCCCCAGCCGGGACTACGCCATCCTGGACGTGCTGGACCTGGGTGAGATGGTCGAGATACAAGGGCGCGACGAGAGCACCTCTTGGTGGAAGATCGACCGGGGTTGGATCTCGGGCGCGTACACCACCATTTTCGGCGACTGCGCCGATGTGCCGCTGGCCTCATACGGGCCGCCGCCGCCCACGGGCGCGCCGACCCTGCCGCCCGCGGCTGCGCCGACCAGCACGCCGGCCCCCGGTCCACAGCCGGCAGACCTGGTCGTGACAGGCATCGACATGCCGACCCGCTTTGACATCAAAGCAGGCGGGCGGACGTCGGTGGTCATCCGGGTGACGATCGCCAACATCGGCGAGCAACCGGCGGGCGCGTTCCGCACCAAGGTTTACCCGACCGGGCGCGGCGGCCCGCGCGGCAGCTTCGACCTGCCGGTGGTCGGGAGCCTGCAACCGGGCGAATCGATCACGCTGTCAGCCACCGTCAACTACAACGTGGCGGGCTCGTTCACCGTCGAAGCCGTCGTCGATCCCAACAATCAGGTGGCGGAGCGTAATGAGGGCAACAACTCGGCGTTTCTAAACGTGCGGGTGAGATCCGTTTCGCCTGCACCTGGAAAGAAACCCACAGCGACTCCGCAGCCCACGGCGACGCCGGAGCCCACGGAGACACCCGTGCCTACGGAGACACCCACGCCGACTGAGGAGCCCGAAGACTCAGAATTGGACACGGAATCCTAGGGCTCTGCGGTCACAGGGGCGGACGCGTGGGGGGTCCGCCCCCTCTGGTATATGCTAAACTCAGATTGAATACGCTCCAGATAGTGAAACTTCCTCATAACTCGTCCGAAGGAGTTCAATTCATGGTATCCAACGCCACTATCCCCGATGCTGACCGCAGCCCTCCGTGGCCTCCTGTGACAAAGGCCATTGTGGCAGTATTCCTGCTGCTTCTCTTTGGCATCTCGCTTTTCGTATTTCGTCTGGTGATTGTCCCTCTGGTGATAGGTACTATTCTCGCCTACATCTTGAGGCCAGTCGTGCGGAGTCTCCGACGAGCCACGCGGCTGTCGCGCCCCGTGGTCGCCGCATTTGTACACCTGAGCCTGTTGGCTTTGGTGATCGTGGGAGTCATCCTGCTGGCGCCCGTGGCGGTCAACCAGCTAGTCTCTCTACAGCGGGAGTTAGTGGGAATGATGCGCCGCCTGAACGAACTGAGTCCTGAAACGACGGTCAATATCCTGGACTTTGAGATCAGCGTCGGGACGCTGTCGGACGAGATCAACGTCGCGCTCACTGATCTGGCGCGATCTCTGGCAAGCGGGTCTCTCATGCTCTTGCGGAGTGTGGCCGAGATCATTTTGCTGGCGGTTTTCACGTTCCTGATCAGCTTCTACGTCACGCGCGATGCTGAGAAGTTCAACCGGTTGTTTGAAGATCTGGTCCCGCTCAGCTATCGTCGTGATGCACAATTGATGATCGCTGAGATCGACGAGGTATGGTCGGCTTTTTTCCGGGGGCAGGTTATCCTGTCCTTGGTTGTGACCATCCTCCTCACAGGCCTGAGCGCGGTGCTTGGGCTGCCGCATCCGATTCTGATTGGGTTGCTGGGCGGTATGCTAGAATTCTTGCCAAGCGTCGGTCATTTCATATGGGGAGTGACGGTCACGGCCATCGCGCTCATCGAGGGCTCGACGCATCTTCCCCTTACCAACGTGACATTTGCTTTGATCGTATTCGGGGCCTACGTAGTGTTCACACAGGTGGATATCAACTTCCTAATTCCTAACATCATTGGCAAATCCGTCGACCTGCACCCGATGGTGGTCATTGTCGGGATTATCGTCGGTGCCATCGCGGGTGGGGTTCTGGGCGTTGTCCTGGCAGCGCCTACCATCGCTTCTTTGCGGGTTGTTGGCCGATATATCTATGCCAAGCTTTTTGGGATGAATCCGTTTCCGATGGTAGGCCCGCCCTCCGTACCCTGGCACGAGCGAGGAGATGTCGCCCGGCAGCGCGCGGCTTCGGAGTCGAAAGCCCAGCCTCGCCGGGTTAGGATGTTTGGGGCTCGTGAAAAGTGACGACATGTCAGAACTGACCAAAGAGGAGTGACGCAGTATGTCAGCAGATACGAAATCGAAGATCTTGCTGGTGGACGATGACTCGGCCATCACGGAGAGTCTGGCCCCCTTTCTGGAGCGGGCTGGCTTCACGGTGTCTGTCGCCGTCGATGGCGAGGACGCTTTGCTGCGCAGCGGGTCTTTCGCTCCAGAACTGATAGTGCTTGACGTGATCATGCCTCAGCTAGATGGACGGGAGGTATTGCGCCACCTGCGTGAGGCCGAAAACTGGACGCCTGTGATCCTGCTTACCCAGGTTGGCGAGGCTTCGGAGCGAGCGATGGCATTGGAAGAAGGGGCCGACGATTATCTCAACAAACCGTTTGATCCGCACGAGCTCGTGGCTCGGATCCGGGCGGTGCTGCGGCGGTCGGCCCTGGGACAGCCTTCCCTTACGGCTGCGCAACGCCTGGCGTGTCAGGACTTGCTGCTGGACCGTACCTCCCGCCGTGCCTGGCATGATTCCGAGGAACTGTCGCTCACCCCAAAGGCGTTCGCCCTGCTGGAATACCTCATGACGCACCCAGACGAACTGATCACGCGAGACCGCCTGCTGGATGCAGTCTGGGGCTGGGACTACCCGGCGGGCATCCGAGCGGTGGACACCCGAGTAGCCGAACTGCGCAAAGCACTGGCGGATGACCCGTCCGATCCGCACTACGTCGAGACCCTGCCCGGACAGGGGTATCGCTTCGTTGGCGCTGTAGAGGTCGTGTCGTGAAGCGCGGATGGCTGGTCGCTTTGCTGTCTGGCGCTTTGGGAGTGGCTTTGGGCAGGTGGTCTCAACGCATAGAGGGCCGAAGGATGCAGGCGTTCCGCAATCGTGCATCCGAAGAGAGACAGCGATTTCTACGGCGCCTGGATCACGAACTCAAGAATCCCCTGACCGCCATTCGAGCCGGGCTGGCCAATGTCGCCGCAGTCCCAGATGAGGAAGAACGGCACCGAATACTCGAGAGTATTGAAGCACAGGTTGTTCACCTTGGTCACCTGACGACCTCCCTGCGCAAGTTGGCCGAGTTGGAGACACGCCCGCTCGAGCGGTTGCCCGTCGACGTGCTGGAGTTGCTCCGCACGGCCTACGACCTGGCCCTTGAGCACCCCCTGGCTGCAGAGCGGCAACTAGCTCTGGTCCTGCCAGAGAGACATCATCCCTTGCCACCGGTCAGCGGAGACCACGATCTGCTTTCGCTGGCTGTATACAATCTGCTTGACAATGCGCTGAAGTTCACCCACACCGGGGATACCATTGAGCTTCGGGGTTTCGCCAACGAGACAACCGTTGTTGTTGAGGTGGCGGACTCTGGACCGGGTATTCTGCCCGGCGATATCCCGCACGTATGGGAAGAGCTGTATCGAAGCCAAGAGGTTCATAGCGTACCGGGCAGCGGGATTGGGCTGGCGTTGGTGCGTACCATTGTTGAAAGGCATGGTGGCCAGGTGGGTCTACACAGCGAGGTCGGGCGGGGAACCCTATTCACGTTTTGGCTGCCGGCGCAAGATGTTTCAGAATCGTAACCGGGCGTTGCAAAGCTGTGACAGTGTTGCCACATTTTTGCATTAGGAGCACGGTATTCTCCTACTACGTCGAAAATCGACAGGGATTAGAAGTATCTCGCAGCGCTTTCGCGCGTGGTAGGAGGGCATAGACATGTTGACATTTTTCCAGCACGTGCTATCGGGCCTCAGGCCAGTGCCCACGAACAGGTATGAACCTGCGTGGCCAGATGACGAGCAAACCCCCACATCCGGCATTGAGGACGACGCAGTGTGGTACGGTCCCGGCGACGCAGATGACGATGAGGAGTATGATGAGGATGATGCGGAGTGGGAGGATGACGAAGACGGTGAATGGGAAGACGACGATGAGTGGGAAGAAGACGAGAGCTGGGAAGACGAAGGGGATGGGTACGGCGAAGACTCCGCCGACGAGTGGCAAGAAACCAGCCACGAAGCCTGGTAGCACAATAGTCTAAGAGCTCTCACCCCCTCCCGCTTGCTGCGGACCATCGCCTCCCGGCGGGTGGTCCGCGGCGTATTTCCACCTGCCATCACGAAGTATGACCGGCACCACATCCCCTTGTCGAGATTGAAACAGGCTTCCTCAAAGCTGTAAAACCGCTGCCATACTCTCGTAACATGCCAATCGTACTCTCAAGCTGGGCTCGTGGCACTTGAAAACCACGACGTCATTCCTGACGCGGCACAGGCCGCAGGAGGTCACCGAAAGATGCAGCGGATTTCGAGAATCCTCGTGGTTGTTGGGCTGGCGCTCGCAGCCGTGCACGTGCAGGCTGCTTGCAACGCTGTCCCCGTCACTCTACCTCTAACAGAAGCCGGAGACATCGCCCCTGAGCTTGAGAGTCCGGTCGTTCCCCTCGCCGAGACCTCCGCCGAGACGCCTGAGGCGGTGGTCCAGAGTTTTTACACTGTCTACCTGGAACACGCCGGGTTTGATCCCGATGAAGGCGTGAGGCGCAACCCACTGGTCAGTGGAGCTTACCGTGAGATGCCCCACCTCAGTGCTGAGATGGTCAGTCGCGTGGACGAGATGGTGGCATCTGGCCCTGCAATCGCCGATCCATTCCTGTGTGCTCAGGACATCCCGGAAAGCTTCCGTATTGGTGAGACGACCGTGCTGGATAGCACGGCCAGCGTGCTTGTCGCCACGATCTGGAATGCTGGCACGGAGTACGAATTCACGAGTGATCTGACAGTGAGGCTGTCGCTGACGGATGGACAATGGAAGATTGCAGAAGTAGTCTGCGCGACAAACTGACGACAGGCCCCTTTCAGGGAGTAAAACTGTTGGGTGAGGCAGAGGAAAGATGAAGAAACTATGTCTGTTTGTAGTCGTTCTCGTCCTGAGCGGCGTCCTTGTCGCCGCTAACGTAGAGGGGCAGGCGCTCGCGGCCGACGCCAAGTGGAGCGCCTCGTACTGGAACAACAAGAGGCTGGAAGGCACCCCGGTCGTCACGCGGGAGGAGAGCAAAATTGACTACGATTGGGGCACGTCAAGGCCCGTTTCCGGCGTCAACAAGGACAAGTTCTCCGCACGCTGGCGCCGGACGGTCACCTTCAAGGAAGCCGGTACCTATCGCTTCCGCGCGACGATGGACGACGGGATGCGTGTCTGGGTGGACGGCAAACTCATCATCGACGAGTGGGATCTCAACGACGCGCCGACAGTGACGGCTGATGTCAAGCTGGGTAAAGGCGACCACAAAATCAAAGTCGAGTACTTCGAGGAGGGGGGGAACGCCGTTGCCAAGCTCTCGTGGGCGAAGGTGGAAGCGTCTTCCCCGACCACGTTTAAGAACTGGAAGGGCCAATACTATAACAACAGAGGCCTGAGCGGCTCGCCCGTCCTGGAGCGAGACGATGCCTCCATCAACTTCGACTGGGGCAGCGGCTCGCCTGCCAGCGGCGTCAACGTCGATAACTTCTCGGTGCGCTGGACGCGCAAGCTCGACTTCAACGCGGGCACCTACCGCTTTAGCATGACCACCGACGACGGCGCGCGCCTGTGGGTGGATGACAACCTGGTCATCGACCGTTGGTTCGACCGGGCTGCGACCACCTACACGGTCGACGTCGCGCTCGGCGCTGGCAGCCACGACGTCGAGATGGAATACTACGAGTCGGCGGGCGGGGCTTCGGCCAGACTGACCTGGCAGGCCGTGATGGCGACGACGCCGACCTCGACCCCGGTGCCCGGGGGCACGTCTTCTGGCCGCACCTACACGGTTAAGAGCGGCGACACCCTTTCGGGGATTGCCCGCAACAACGGCACCACCGTGGCCGTTCTGGTCAACTTGAACGGACCCACGTACCCCAGCCTGTATACCAACCCCAGCCTGATTTATACGGGGTGGGTGCTCAAGCTGCCCGGGAGCGGGCAGTCAGACGGCGGAACCGGCTCTGGCGGCACGTACACCGTCCAGCGCGGCGACTACCTGGCGCTGATCTCACAGAAGACTGGTGTATCTGTCAGCGATCTTGTCCGGCTGAATGCAGCCAGGTACCCGAGTCTGCGCACGAACCCGAACGTGATCTACACGGGTTGGGTGCTGAGGCTCCTCTAAACTGGTGCAACGACTTTTCCACGCAGGGGTGACTATCCCATGTCGCCCCTGCGCTACTCAGACAAGAGGATTGTGAAGTCTGGCTTTTGAGAGATTTGTGACACGAACACTTTGAAATCTACGCGATGACATATCGCTCCCAACAAAGGGGGATTCAACAAAATGCAACACCTGATTCGGAACAGTCATTTCGTCCTGGCAGCTCTGGTTATTGGCGCAGTTGGCTTAGTGGTGGGTTGCTCGACAGCACCAGGGTTTGGAGGCTCTTCGAGCGGCGCGCCCCCCGTCAACTCCATCACGGTAGACGGAGTCGGACAGGCCAGCGCTGTCCCCAACTTGGCGCGCGTCCAGTTGGGCGTGATGACCAGCGGGCCGAATGTCGATGTGGCAGCCGAGGAATCCAACCAGATCATCCAGGCCGTGATGGAAGCTGTAACCCAGACGGGAGTCGACGCTGTGGACATGCAGACGAGTGGCTTTAACGTCTGGTCCGAGGAGCTGTACCCGCAAGACTCTCCTGAATCAAGCGGTGATGGTCCTGTAGAGCCCCGGACGATTTACCGGGTGGAGAACACGGTGAACGTCACGGTGCGTGACGTGGACACGCTGGGCGACGTTATCCAGTCGGGTCTTGATGCGGGCGCGAACCGCGTGTGGGGTGTCGAGTTCAGCATTGAGGACACGACCCAACTCGAGCAAGAGGCGCGTGCCAATGCTGTCGACGAAGCCCGGGCCCGCGCTGCTGACCTGGCCGAGGAGATGGGCGTTGGACTTGGTGACGTGGTGAGCATAGTCGAGTAGCCTGCCGGTTTGCCATTTTCAACCGCCGAAGGCGCCTACGGATTGGGCGGCGGTGGGGGCGGCCCGCCGATCAGCAGTGGGCAGATGAACGTCAGCGTCCTGGTCCGGGTTACGTTCGAAATCAGCTAGCTGTTGATTCTCGCGCTGGCCCCGCATTGTGCGGGGCCAGTTATCTTTCCATCATTTCCATTTCGTAACATCACATTTCAAACCTGGCATGGCGCAGCTATAGACCTGTGACAACTGCGAGCTATTCTTCAGAAAAGCCTTGTTCCCGCAACTAAATGCCGCATGACTCATGCATCTGAAAGGAGGGTACCGCGGTGAAGCGCCTTTCGAAGAATCTCGGGTCGATTGGATGGACTCTGTTGGGCCTTGTGGCATTGCCGGTGATCTTCGCGTTGTTGACCATTCGGGCCCGGTCAGCATCCCGGCGCCGCAACAAAGCTCAACTTGAACTCGTGTAGTTCGAGTCAGAGCAGAGGCAACGGTGAAAGCGTGCGCAACGAGGACGTAACGTTGGATGAAGGGCAGACGAGGCATCTTTCACTCTGACATACTGCTATTCAGGGCGATGGAAGCAGGAATTGGGGGCATGAGGGAACAGCTATGCGAACGCAACTGGTCTGCGACTGGATGACACGCGATCCAATCACCATCAACGGCGACGCCACTCTTCTCGAGGCTCGCCGCCTGATGAAAGAGAACGCAACACGCTGCCTCCCGGTGACGGACAACGGCGAACTCGTAGGAATCGTGACGTCGGATGAGGTCTACGATGCCCTGGCCGCCGAGATCATTTCACACAACGGCCGTCCGAATTCGACGATCGCGGTGAGCACCATCATGATGCGTGTCCCGTTTGCTGTGTCGCCTCTTACCCCTGTCGGCCTCGCCGCCCAGATCATGCTGGAGCACGGCATCAGCGGCCTGCCCGTCATGGTGGGCGACAAGCTGCTCGGCCTCATCACCGACGGCGACATCTTACGCACGTTGGTATCGAAAGCTACAGCATCTGCATTTGACAAGTCATCTCGACGCGCCAGGTGCGCTGTAGTGTGAGCGGGGATACTCTCTCTTGAGGAGGCCACTTACCATGATGACATTTCGCTGTTTTGACTGCGCGCATATCTGGCAACACTTGCCAGGTGAGGATGCCTGGGACGCAAACTCGCCCTGTCCTGAATGTGGAAGCCGCGACATCCGCCGCGCAGGGAAGGGACGGCGAGGACACGCCTATGGAGTTGGTAACGGCGGCTGGTCGGCGGACCAGCGGCGCGAGCGGCGATGGCGACAGCAGACGCCACCTCGGCTGGGTGATCGTGGCCGGAGAAGGTGACGGGCGAGCTGTGAGCCTCTGCAAAATACGCACAACGACTGCAGGAACTCGGGGAAGCGGTCTCCCCGAGATGGCCACGGCGACAACGAATACTCAAGGCCCGCGCGTCGCGCTCAATGCGGCCTGAAGCTTCACGCAACTTCCCCGGAACCCAGCGGGGCCAGTTGCTCCTCTTGCATTTCGACTTTGTAACACTCCGTTTCAAAGCTGGCACAGCACAGCCATAGACCTGTGACATCGGCGGGCTATTCTAGGGTGCATGGCAGAGAAATCCTTATGTCATGCATACAAAACGCGGCTGAGAGCCGCAAGGAGGACTGTCGAAATGAGGTCAGTGTGGATGACCGTCAAAGTCATTGGGATATCGCTGGTGGCGCTTACGGCGGCAGTGGTCGCTTATGTGCTGTGGACAGACCGTCCCCGACACAAGCCCCGGTTCCCAAAGGCTGCTCACTAATCAACCTGAGGCTTGACAATAGCTTGGCAGTCAAGCCCTCGGTTCCAGAGGACTTGACTGCACAGGCCCGGCACAAATCGTCATGCCAGGTCAGCCCAAAAGATGACGGCCAAGGCAAGGAGTGCGTGGGATGCCGTGCGAGATATCGTCGCGAGCGCTGCCCATCGGATAGGGTTACTTATCGACCCCGGGGCATCATCGACATCGCCGCGGTCGGCGGAGGGGCGCAGCGGTGATGAGCCTGGCACGGCAGTTCCACCAGTGGTCCCGCCGTTCGAGCGGTGCGCCCCATGCCCGTCATCGAATGGCAATGGCCGGAATAGCTCTGACGCATGGCTGAAGAAGCCGAGGCCGATGACCTCGTCTGAGGAATACAGCAGACAGCGTGTTCGGAATAGTCCTGGCGCATGGTTGAAGAAGCCGAGGCCGGCCACGCCATCTGAGGAATACAACAGACATCGGCCACGGTCCAACCGGCCGGTGCGAGACTGACTCAAGCTTAGAAGCAGGAGCTCACTATGAACAAACAATTGGTGAAGGATTGGATGACGCGTGACCCGATCGTCATCACCCCGGAGACAACACTGCCCGAGGCCCACCGGATCATGGCGGAGCACAAGATCCGTCGCTTGCCCGTCGTGGATAACGGCAAGCTGGTGGGCATTGTGACCCGCGGCGATATCCGCGAAGCTTCCCCATCGGACGCCACGTCGCTCAGTATCTTCGAACTGAACTATTTGTTGGCAAAGTTAGCCGTGAAGCAAATCATGACGCGCAAGCCGGTCACCGTCAAACCGGGCACAACCGTCGAGCGGGCTGCTCAGATCATGTTGGAGCACAAGATCGGCGGTCTGCCGGTGGTGGAGGGGGGCAACTTGGTGGGCATCATCACCGAAAGTGACATCTTCCGCATGTTGGTTCTGGGCAGAGCGGCCTGAATTGATGACTGTCACAAGGCCGAGCAAATCGGCACCACCTAACGGGCCGGTCGCTAATCTGGAAGAGCACGTTCCGGCAGACTGGTGGCGGACGCTTTTCAACAGCACCTACCTCAAGACCGACGGCGACGTGGTAGACAACGATGACATCACACGCCGCGAGGTAGACCACTTTGTTTCAACACTCCGGTTGGCGCCGGATTCCACCGTGCTAGACCTGTGCTGCGGGCAGGGCCGTCACACGCTGGAGTTGGCCCGGCGCGGCTTTCGTCAGGTTGAAGGTCTGGATCGCTCGCGTTACCTGATCAACCGCGCCCGGCGGGCCGCAAAGACACAGGGTGTCAACGTGCGCTTCCGCGAAGGGGACGCACGAAGGCTGCCCCATCCAGCCGACACCTTCGACGTGGTGATGATCCTGGGCAACAGCTTCGGCTACTTCACGTCCATCGAAGACGATTTGCGGGTGCTGAAAGAGGTGCGGCGCGTCCTGAAGCCGTCCGGCACGCTTCTGCTGGACGTGACGGACGGCGACTACATGCGGGAGAATTTTGAGCCGCGCTCGTGGGAGTGGATCGACAAGCACCACCTGGTCTGCCGGGAGCGATCGCTTTCGCTGGACGGGCAGCGCCTCATCAGCCGGGAAATCGTCATCCACAACGCCAGGGGCACGCTCGTCGACCAATTCTACGCCGAGCGGCTCTACAGCCAGGAGATGCTGGCAAAGTTGCTGGACACAGCCGGGTTTGTTTCGGTGCATGGCAACGGCCAGCTTGAGGGCGAATCGACACGCAACCAGGACCTCGGCATGATGGGGCACCGCATGGTGCTGACCGGACGCGCGAAGAAAGAATGGGCGCCAATACGGGTCAGCCGCGATGCCTCCCCACGCAGGGTGACCGTGGTGATGGGAGATCCACGCAAGGAGGACATCCTCAAGCCTGACGCGTCCTTCGACGACGACGATTTCTATACTATCGACCGCCTGAAAGATGCCCTGCGTGAGTTGCCGCCGGAAGAATACACCTTCACCTATCTGGACAATCATGACACGCTGGTAGCTGACCTGCTGCATGATCGCCCGGAGCTGGTACTCAATCTGTGCGACGAGGGCTTCGACAACGACGCCCGTAAAGAGCTACACGTCCCGGCTCTGCTGGAGATGCTGGGCATACCCTACACCGGCGGCACGCCACAATGCCTATCTACCTGCTACGACAAGGCGCTGGTGCGCGGCATCGCCACCGACATGGGCATCCCCGTGCCGTTCGGCTACGTCGTCAAGCCGGAGGAGACGACCTACCGGCTGCCAGCCTCTTTCCCGGTGATCGTCAAGCCGACGATGGGCGACTCCAGCTTCGGTATCTGGGCACGCAACGTGGTCAGTGACGCAGCGGCCTTGACCGAGGTCGTAGCCGACCTGCATCGCGCCTATGAGCGGCCTGTGCTCGTGGAGGAGTTCCTGGCCGGGGCTGACCTGACTATGGGCATTCTTGGCAATCCGCCCGATGACTATCAGGTGTTGCCGCTGGGCGTGACCGACTACAGCGAACTGCCTGCGGACCTGCCGTCCATCTGCGGCTACGAGTCGAAATGGGACCCGGACTCACCTTACTGGACGCAGTTGAGGTTCGAGCCCGCAGACCTGCCGGAGGAGGCACGGCGCCGCATCACAGAGTGGAGCCTGCAATTGGCGACGCGCCTCGATTGTCGCGACTACGTCCGGCTGGACTGGCGCTGTGACACCCAGAGGGAGCCCAAGCTACTGGAGGTCAATCCCAACCCCGGCTGGTGCTGGGACGGCCATCTCAATGGTATGGCAGGTTTTGGCGGGCAGTCATACGCCGATCTGTTGCAGGCGATTCTGAGAGCGGCGGAGGTCCGCTGTCACTTGGAGCCCGTGACAGCGCCTGCCGGCGCTTGAGCGGTTTGCACGAAGGAGGTTGTCATGTCTATGAAACTACGGCCCTTGGCCGACCATGTCATCATCGAAGCAATCGACAAGGAGGAAACCTTCGCCGGAGGCGAGTTGGTGCTGCCTGACACAGCCAAAGAGAGACCGCAACAGGGCACTGTGCTGGCGGTCGGCGAAGGGCGCATGGACGAGGAAGGGAATCGCACGCCGATGGACGTCAGGGTCGGGGATACAGTGCTATTCGGCAAGTACGCCGGTACTGAAATCAAGATCGATGGCAAAGAAGTACTCATTCTGGAAGAGGGCGATATCCTGGCTGTTGTGAAATAGGCAAATTGGAAAGACTCGGGGGATTACAAGCTGATGGCAAAACAACTGGCATTCTCAGAAGACGCCCGCGAGCAGTCCAAGGCCCGGGTCGATGTGGTTGCTAACGCCTTTGGGACCACACTCGGCCCCGAAGGACGTAGAGTGGCGCTGGACAAGAAGTCCGGGGCACCCACCATTACCAATCGGACGACGCGAGCCAAGAGACAACGCGGTCAATCGCTCGTCGAGTTCATGTTGGTGATTCCGATCCTGCTGTTGACGGTGTTTGGCCTCATCGAGATGGCGCGCCTTGTGATCTCCTACGCGACGATCCAGCACGCGGCCCAGGAGGGCGCGCGCCTTGCGGCGACCGGAAAGTGCGACGACGAACTGTTTTCCAACTGTGGCAGCGACGCGGACCTGGTGTATCAAAGCATCGTGGTCACCACCGAGAACGCGACGACTGGCCTGATTATCGACGAGGAGGACGCCGAAGACCTGGGGGATCCCGGTTACCTGGAGGTCACGGTGCTGGGCACCGACCGCAACGGCGAGATCCACGTGGACAGGCCCGGGGACCCCGGCCAGAAGACGTTCGTCCAGGTTGCCTACTCCATGCCGATCATCACCCCGTTTATCAGCACCATCGTCCCGGCGGTTGAGCTGCACGCCGAGGTCATCGTCACCAACGAGTCACAGGGTGGCACGTTGTCCCAGGAAGGGGTGCTGCCGCCGCCGCTGCAACTGGAGGAGTTCCAGGAAGAAGTTAACGATGGCATCCCG
>Ga0180438_10000197_pt1 | contig 128665 bp, 121 predicted proteins | sample SS_ome_12_FD_132455 | JGI IMG/M metagenome (GOLD analysis project Ga0180438, IMG submission 132455) | Hypersaline lake sediment archaeal communities from the Salton Sea, California, USA - SS_3_D_2 metaG | ecosystem: Environmental > Aquatic > Non-marine Saline and Alkaline > Hypersaline >... | reverse complement strand
CGAGGTTTAGAGCGCACCTCACCCAAAGCGCTCCCAACCCCCAAGTTCATAATCTGGTATTATGGACTTAGGGGTTTGAGGGACGGAGATTAGAGATTGGAGATTGGTTAATTCGTGAATCTCTAATCTCTAATCTCCAATCTCTAATTGTTAGATCAATGGCTACCCAAAAATCTAACACACGCCCCAGGATGCAGGATATACCCATCCCGCACCCCGGGGTTTGAAAGAACCTTACAAAGGAACTAACCGCTTTATATAACCCAGAAGACCCGGAACTCCGGGCAGGAGGAAAAAATGAAGAACCTGACAACCCTGACTCTGTGCGCCATGTTGGTGGCTTGCACCGATATCCGTACCGTGACCGAAGAGGTCGAGGTGCCGATCGAATGCGCAACCGACTGTGATGACGGCAACCCCTGCACCGAAGACGTGTGCGACAGCGCCGGCGAGTGCCAGCACTTTGCAATTCCGTTCTGCCTCGGCTGTTCCAGCCACGAGGACTGCGATGACGGCGACGACTGCACCTTGGACGTATGCGCCTACAACGGACATTGCGTTTACGATTTGGTCTGCGTCGAGGATCTCGACCTGGACGGAGACGGCTTTTCCTACCCGTATGACTGCGATGACCTTCGCACCGATGTCTATCCTGACGCGCCCGAGCTCTGTGACTTCCGCGACAACAACTGTAATTCGCTGATCGACGAAGAGGATACCTGTGAGTACAACTGTCCGACCAGCAGCATCATCTACCCTGAGGACTGCGGAGTCACGACCCCACTGCCCGAAGACAAGGTATCTCTCCAGATTGCCAACCTCGGATGCAGCGGCGCCGGCGGCCCCCTCTTTCTCGCTCCAGGCGATGTCTACCAGCTCGGATTCTACCCCAGCAACCTGGAAGCTGGTGATTTCATCGAAGAACTGGTCATCACCCAGTATCTCGGTGACTCACCCCTGAGTACTACCGAAACGGTTTACGCAGAGCTGCATCTGATCGGCTTTGACCCAACAAGTGAAGCTGACGGACCGTTCAACTATCGGGTTTCGCCCTCAGTGGTGCGACTCGATGATGATGGCGTATTCCGCTTCACCAATGTCCAGCTTCCCGACCTGGAGAACCTGCACTTCCACCAGTTGGTCGTTCGCATCCAGATTCCTCGAGATTACGCCGGCCCGGTACAGTTCGGCCTCGATCGGCCGGAGGATTTCCGGGTGACTGGCAAGACTCACGTCGTGCATCATTGCGACATCGCGAGTCTCGGGCCGCACGGCATCGTTCTTTGCCCGGATCGGGATGGCGACGGCTTCGACAGCTCGATTTGCGGCGGCCTGGACTGCCGTGACATCGATCCGCTGGTCAACCCCCGCCATACCGAAATTCCTGACGACGGGCTGGACAACGACTGCAACGGCTTCACCGACGACGTGGACACGCCCGAGTGCCTGGCCTGCGGCGGATGCTCACTCACCGTGACTTCGCTCGAGTCAGCACCGATCGGCTTCAGCGACGGCGAAGAGCTCACCATGCTCTGGTTCAAGATCAAGGCCCACCGCGATGTGGAGATCCGAGAGATCGCCCTGAGCATGGGTGCCGACTGCAACATGGACGACAGTCTCTGGTACGAGCCTCATGACGGCTTCTTTGTCGAGACCGGCAGCCCCTGTGGCTCACCAAGCGAGCCCTACGAAGGGTTCGTAAATGACGCCACCGGAGAGTTCCTGGTCAGTGACATCAAAATCACCCGTGCTGATGTCGGTTGGACCATGGCGGGACCAGTAGTGCTCTCGAGTTTTGACTCACACAGTGACGGCTGGGCCAACGGCCTTCATCTCACTGACTCGTTCTACATGAGAGCCGGCGAGACGATCGAACTGACGCTCAAGGCTGATGTCTCGTCAGCTTCTATGCTCCAGGCAGTCATCCTTGCCCAAGAGATCGTGCTTCGGGACATGCCCTCATGCATCAACTCCGATCCCATCATCGTGGGCATGCCCCGCACGCCCACACCCTAGTTCCTTCCTACCAACTTCTTGAGCGCCTTGCGTCCTGCTTGCGCGCTCCATTCCCCCAAGTTCATAATCTGGTATTATGGACTTAGGGGTTTGAAAGATAAACAGTGCTTTAGCAACCAAGGAGGTTGATAATGCCGATCACCGATCCTTTTGACAAAGAAGCTCAGAAGAAGCGCAAGTTTGACCCGCGCCGTGAGCGTGATTTTCCAGCAGATGAACCAAGCCGCGCCTACAAGGTAGCGCTGGTTATTTCGTTGATCCTGCTCATCTTGGCCGGAGCCGGCTGGCTTTTTCTCAAGCTCGACGGCATCGAGCAGGCCAAGAAGGTTTTCCCGCAGGATGAGGAGGCGCAAGTCGTGAAGAAGGCGCGAGAGGAAGCGTACTGTTTCAATCCGTCTGACCCGAACCGTCCCCTTCCGGAGGGAACCACCATGTCCTGCGACACTGACCAGCCTGGCCAGTGTTCACCGGGCCATAAAATCTGTAAAAAGAACGGCTCCTGGAGTTCATGCAAACCCATGCTCTTGCCAGAACCCGAACGCTGCTGCGACGGGCTCGACAACGACTGCAATGGCGTGGTCGATGACGACTGCCCCGAGGTCACGGCAGAAATCTGTGACGGCATGGACAATGACTGCGACTTTTCAGTTGATGAAGGCTGTCCCTGCCAGGATGAGGAGGCCCGCGAATGCGGCGAGCAGCATACCGGTCTCCAGCTCTGTAAAAAGAGTACGTGGAGCGAGTGTCTCGTCGAAATCTGCGATGGAGTGGATAATAACGAGAACGGCCAGATTGACGAAGGCTGTTACTGCCAGCCTGGAGCAACTATGGCCTGCACAGTAGATGCTTCGGGCATCTGTTCGGCGGGTGAAGTGGTCTGCATGGCTGACGGCAACTGGAGCGAGCGCTGCAATCCAATCACCGCCCCTCTGCCCGAAGACTGCTCGGACGGTTTGGACAACGACTGTGACGGCTGGACCGATTGCACGGATCAGGACTGCAAAAGCGATCCCGACTGTGATCCGCCTTCTGCCTAGAGCTCAACAAAAAAAGCTGACGCCCCTGGCAATTCTTCCCCCAAATCGATCCAATCGAGGTGGGGGTTTTTGTTTTTGACATATTTAATAAAAAAAGTTAAGCTTGCTTGAACGTTCATTACAACGGAGAAAGCCATGGAAAGAGAAAGAGAAAGCATTATTGATAATTTTAAACAAGAAATTAAAAAATGGCAGGGAAAGCTCTGCCCGCTTGAGCTGATGCAGCTTGGTTTGCTCAACTTTGTTGAACCGTTTGAACTTCTCTCTATTGAACCGATCATAATAAAAATTGAGGATTATTTTGAGATCCTCAAATACGCCATGAAGCGTAACCGCGAATTGCTTTACCTTTGGCATATGGAGCTTTCCGGCCACAGCCAGACACTGCTCAAGCTCTGCCGCGGCCAAGAGTTTGCCAGTCCAATGCTTTACCTTGGCTGCGGAGTCGGCAGCAACCTCTGGTGGCTCTGGTACGAAGGCTCTTTGCCCCCTGGGCGTATATCGCTCCTTGATATCGACCCGAAAATGATTGACTACGCCCGAAGCCTGATGGCTGATCATCGGCACACCTTTACCCTTGAATTCAATGATGCCTTTGACGACGAACCGCCGGAATACTGGTATGTTTACATACCCAACGGGCGCAAAGAAAGGCATATTCCGGAAACACGGCCCTCGCAAAAGCGGATTGAAAAAGAGCATGATTTCACCTTTCACGTCATGGACGGGTGTGAAATCGCCGACCGCGTTACCGAGCTGGGCGGACCTTTTCAAAGCGTATTCTCGGTCATGGCTCTGCAATGGGTTGATGATCCAGAAAGGATGATTCAGGCGGTTTACCAGAGCCTGCAACCGGGAGGAAGGTTTGTCCTTGTTGGCGAGGACGACCCCGACGCGGTGGCGCCAACCGCGCTTATTTTTCCCTTGGATTTGCCCAAGGGCACCGACTTTCAGAAAATTGAAAAGGCGTGCGAAGACGTTGGGCTGCGGCGCGTTGACACGCGGCGGGCCGAAGTTTCCTCGGAAATCCGGCCGCGCAGCCTGATGAGCCGCATGCTTATCCTGCCAAAAAAGATGGCCAAAAAATGGATGGAAAAAGAAAAAGAACTCGTCATCGGAGAAAAAGCCGGCGGGCAAATCCTCTTTCATGTGCAGAAATTAGATGCTGATACGTGCGCCATCTACGTCCACGCACAAACCCACACCATGGTTTTAACTGTCTGGGAAAAGTAGCCCCTTTTCTTACCGAGCCTTAATGGTTCGGTTTTTTTGTTGTTCATTGACAAAAAGCATTTTTTGTGATAAAATAACAAAACGCCCCTTGACAACAACGGAGGTGCAGGAGGCTGTCTCTAATTGTCATTATTTCAATAAATGTGCTACTCTAAGCACAGAGAGAAAATATCACCTTAACAACCCAAACAAAGGACAAGCGATGAAAAAAAAGACAGAGCAACCAAGGTTTCAGGGATGGTCGAAGTATGGCCCAGAAGAGTGGGAGCTTGAAAAAATGAGGGAAGATTATGAATTTGACGACTCGGATCTTGATGAACCCGCAGAGGACGAGCCAGGCTTCACAGAAGTGGACTGTGAAGAATTGTGTGATTTAGAATCAACCGCTGAAGTACTCGAAGAATACGACGAACAGGCAAATGACAGTGAAGCAGTTAGTTCTCTTGCTCGCCGATTAACTCATAGCCGGTGCCCTTACTGCAACTGCGATCTGCCAAATCAGATGATCAGACCTCAAGTAATAATTATTAAGCAAGAATGGCCGGAGATTTCCCTATTGGACCCTGAGGTTCAGGATTTTTTAAGAAAAATAATAAAAAGTCCAGTCGGTTCAGCTATCTCATCTGTCGCCGAGCATCCGATCGAAACCGCGGCAATTGCTTACTTAATTAATGGACTCTATAAGGAGCGCAATAATGATCGCTGACCACAACCCATCATAAGCACGGCAGTTGATACGCCTGCTTAAAATACATGTACTTTTAACGGGCAAAAAGAGCACACCCGCGAATACAGCAAAAAGTGCTCACCTTCCCCAGCCAAAAAATCGGTTTGGGGTTTTTTATTTTTTATTCCTTGACGCAGAGCGTTTTTTGTGATAAAAAAACAAAACGCCCCTTGACAACAACGGAGGTGCAAAATGCTGGAATATCTTCCAGATAAATCTTTGCCAATCTTGATAATCACCGCTATCGGTTTGGGCGCGCTTGTTTTAATGCGGGCTGTTGCTTTTTTCTTCGCAAAGATGGGCCGCCGCTTTCATCCGGGAACAAGGGTCGTCGCTAGCCTGGCGCTCTTTGTTATTAACCTGACCGTATTCTGCCCGGCGCTGGAAGAGGTCGCTTTTCGCGGCCCGCTGGTGCTTATTTTTGACGGCTTTGGTTTTTGGCCATGGGCCGGAATCATTACTGCGGCAATAATGTTCGGCTGGATGCACGTGGAAGGAAATGCTATTACCCGCTCAATGCAAAAAACCAATACTCCGGGCAGTGAAATGTTTAACAGCGAAGCGCACCGCAAAAGCCGCGGCTGTGCCACCTTTTTTAGCGGCCTCATCTTTGGCTATGTGGCAATCAAATACCAGTCGCTTTACGCGGCAGTCATTGCCCATGCCGGACTAAACGCCGCATTCTCTTTAGTCTTTCTTGTTTTGCCAACGCTTATATTCAGAAAAAAGCTGAGCAATCTGGCCGCTTATAACGCCCGGTGTGATAAGTGTAAATGGGAACAGGAGATCTTTGCCCAAAGAGGCAACCTTGAAGAAGTGGCAGCAACAGCTTATCGCCGACATGACGCCGCAAAAAAAATGAGCATTTTACCCGGACTTGATCTGCCAATCTGCCAAAGCAAACGCTTTACAATAACTGATTCAGACAATCGCGAATATTCCGCAGTACGCGGATTTCCTCCGCTCTTGAGTGAGGCAATTGATTCATTAAAGCCTGAAGCGAATAGTGAATCAAGTGTTTTGAGAAAAATTCAGTTTCTTGAATTTTTGAAAAAAGCGGTTAGCGAATGGGAACGCCAAAACAACGGCAAGGGTGAAATCAGCGGGAATGAGCCGGATTACGAGGTCATCCTTGCGATAAAAGAAAACAACGTCTTGAGCATGTCAAAGCTCAATTATCATATTGAACCGTTTGATGACGTTTGGGAAATCTCCATTCAGGGAGAAAGGCTCAAAGAAAATAAGGTTGACAACACGCCTCGGGCGCGGTTTAACGTAAAGTACTCTTTCGTGATAGGCGAAGATGATATTGAAAATCCGGAAATCATTATTCATAAACTGCTCCAGCACTTCTAGCCCCTTATCTAGGGGCTTTTGTTATATCTTGACAAATACTTCGTTTTATAGTAAGAATAAAACGCACCTGAACAAAGCAAAAAATACAGGAAAAGGAGGTGTTTTAATGAAGAAGTCAGCGCTTTTGCTTTTCATGGCACTTTTCATGGTCGGGCTAGCCGCCTGTACCAGCAAGGTCTGCATGGACTGCGTCTGCGACGGTGAGGAAGACAGCGCGGAAGACGCAACGCCTGACGAGGGCGAAGATGCTGTGCCCGACACGGCAGAGGATCCGTCTCCCGACACGGCAACCGACACCGGCGTGGACACAAGCCCCGATCCGGAGCCGGACACGTCCGAGGACCCGGTCGAGGAAGATCCGGGCGGACCCGAGGTTCCCGAAGGCTGCACCCTGCCCGATATCCCGGATACGGGCCTGCACATCTACTACTGCTCGGTGATGGACACCACCATGACCATGCGCATGTACCGCGAGGTGGATCTCGCTGCCGGCGGCACCGTGCCCTACAGCGAGGAGATTCCCTGCCGCATTACCACGCCAACGCGTGAGATGCTCTGCGAGCTCTCGAGCGCCGGTTCCTGGGGTTCGGGATCGCTCGTCAAGTTCATCATCCAGACGCCCGGAGTGAACGGCGGATGGTCGTGCCCGGAAACGAACGGCATCCCGATCGTCAAGTACGAGGGTGAGTGGGTGAGCCTGAACGCGCCGATCACTTCGCCGGCCTGCCGCCACAACTTCGATCTTCCTTAGCCCTTCTTGCCCCGTAATTCACACCTGTGATTGCGGGGCTTTTTGTATACAAAAAACAGGCCGTTTGGCCTGTTTTTATTTAATCCCTCTCCTCTGCTTCTGATCCCCTCCCAATTACCATTTTGTCAAAAGCTTGACAAAATCTGCAAAATTGTGTAAATAAGATAGAGAGATGAGTTTGGCCCTCAATCCCCTCCGAACGGAGGATCGCCGTATGTTTTTAAAACGTACGGCAGTTTTTTTTGCTCTGATCTTATTTACACGATTTTAAAGACACTTTTTGCACGAACTCATCATACTAACATAAAAATTTTCATTTGTCAAGGGTAGCTGACTTTTTTGCTATATTACGCCTAAAATCACTAAAATTACTAAAATATTCTAACTATATGCTGTTGGCTAAAATTGACAAAAATTTGAAGTAAAAGCCAGAGGGCTTGACAAAGTACAGGATCTGTGATATATTAGTTCGTTACCCCCTTGTGGGGGAACCCGGGAAAAGTAGGCCCCGAAACAAGCCGCTAACTACCGGGCAGATCCTTGCAACAAACGGGCCAAGAGCCCTAAGCTCATAAGGAGCAAAGGAGGACGCCATGATCGCACTCGACCGTATCGACCAGAAGCCAATGAGCAAACGTGGAAAGATGAAAAGTGGAAGCCTCAAGCTTCCCGATGACATCACCACCAAACTCAAACAGGCAAAGGCTCTAACCGAACCCTTGATGGGCGGAGAGCCACTGGCGAGCGGGTACGAGTGCGTGCTGCTCTGTCCGGTGTTTGTTCTCCCCCATCATGGAGGAACAAGCAACGAACAGAAGACAGATAACCGAGAGGGGCTCAAGGACTGCGCCGGCACGTTCCGGAAAATCCTTGACCAGACGTCAACCGAGCCGAACGCGTTCACCGGACCCGATCCGATGAACAAGCCCTGGATGCGCGCACCTCGCGTTGCACACTGCGGCTACGGCGCTTGACGACTGCCACTCTTGGCCACGCAAACGACGACTGTATCGACTTTATATAAATAGTTCTTTTATTCATCGACGACAATAACTAACGCAACATTTCGACAATTTTAAAAGGCACCGCTTGGTGCCTCTTGTTTTTTATAAAAATTATTTTGCCGATTCCCAGGCGAGCTTAAAGAGTGAGCTGAGCATGGTATGGATTTCCGCGCTTTCAATAATTACGCCCATCACTTTTCCCGAATAAGAAATTAAAGCTACTTTTTTATCATAAATAATAATTTCCCCGGGAAAAGTAAATTTTTTCTTATCAACAAAACGATAATCCCAGCCAAGCTCTTTTGCCTTTAGGGATATTTCCGGCGGCGCGCCGCTCGTGGTAAAAATGCCCTTAATTTTAACTCCTCTTTTAATAAAGGCTTCGCGCTGTTCGGAAAGATCTTCATCGCGGAAAACCTTGCGAAACTCATCCAGGTCAACCGCGTTTTCCACCTGATTTATCTTGGTATCTAAAATATCCTGCTGTATGGCGACAATGCCGTCGACACCTTCAAAAAACCTTACCCGGGGCTTGTGCTCGGCCACCGAATAAACCGCCCGCAGGTCGGGCATAATATTTTTAATCAGCTCTTCCCTTTCTTTAAGCTCGCGCTGTTCGCTTTTTATCAGGTTGTGGAGTTTTTCCGGGTCCTCGGCGTTAAAATATCTTTTTTTGCCCTTTTCAAATGAGCTCATCAGCCCGCGCTGGGTGAGCTGCTCAATCATAACGTAAGTGGTCGCCCGGTTTACGCCAGCCCGTTTGGCGATTTCCTGAACCGGCTGAGGCCCGAGCTCAAGAGCGGCCAAATATACCTTAATCTCTTTATCGGTAAGGCCCAGCTCTTTTAATGCTTTTTCTAAAACCATAGAATAATGTTTAATAAAAAATCTGTTATAAGTATAACAGATTTTTTTTATGTCAACAATTTATCAAGCCACAACTATATATTCAGGCCGGCAAAGTAACCTTCGTACATTGCCTCAAGCAAGCGTCGCGGTTCATTGGCATCACCGGCCACAGTGACGACAGGAGCTAGATTGCTGATCAGCTCAACAATTTCATTATTCGGCTTGGCACCGACACAGAGAACAACGTTGTCGGCATCAAGATTATTTTCCTTACCCGCGCTTTCAATTATTAGCCCCTGATCAGTGATTTTAGTTATCTTTGTTTTGGTCATAATTTCAATTCCGTATCCTTCAAAGCGCTTAAGCAAAAGGAAGCGGTCGGATATGCCCATGTCGGTGGCGATTTCATCCTTCATTTCAATAATTGCGACGTCGTTGCCTTTTTTTGCGAGATATTCCGCGGTTTCCACGCCGACGCATCCGCCGCCGGCAATGATCAATTTTTTACCAACCTCCGCTTTGCCGGCTAAAAGATCCCGGGGCGAAACAACAATTTTATTATCTGCGCCCGGGATCGGCGGCATGGCGCACGATGAGCCGGTGGCGACAATAATCGCGTCCGGCGCGACGTCGCTGACGAGCTCGGGCGTTACTTCGGTATTTAGTTTTTCCTCAATGCCGTGACGGTGCACCTGCCCGATTAAATATTCCTTAAGCCAAGATATCCCTTCACGGAGCGGCGGCACTTCGGCAAGGTTCAGCTCACCGCCCAGCTCCCCTTCTTTTTCATAAAGCGTTACGCTGTGGCCGCGCATCTTGGCAACGATTGCCGCCTGCATGCCGGCCGGCCCACCGCCGATTACCATAACATTTTTTGTTTGTTCGGCAGGAAAAATTGCGAATTCATCTTCCCGCCCGTAACGCGGATTAACTACGCACTGGGTATCAAGCTGGCAAAACAGCCGGTCAATGCATCCCTGATTGCACGAAATGCAGCGGTTTATATTGATAATGTCATTATTTTCAACCTTGTTCGGCCATTCGGGATCGGCAATCAGCTCCCGGCCGAGCGCAACCATATCCGCCCGTCCGGAAGAAATAATTTCTTCAGCAAGTTCTGGAGTATTGATTTTGCTGACCGCGATCACCGGTATGCTGACTGCTTCTTTTACGCCTTCAGCTAAATGAATAAACGGAGCCGCCGCTACAGCCATTGGCGGAATCATCTGCCCTTCGGCGTATGTTTCGTAATTGCCGCCGGTAATATGCAGCGCGTCAATGCCGAGCCGTTCTAAGCGCTGGGCGATTTCCTGGGTGTCCTTAAGGTGCAGGCCCTCCTTAACGCCTTCATCGCCGCTTAGGCGAACAACGATGGGATAATCCTTACCGACTTTTTCACGGATTTTATTTATTGTGTTTGTTAAAAATTTCATCCGGCCGTCCAAATCTCCGCCGTATTCATCACTGCGCTTGTTGGAGTACGGGGACAAAAACTGAGTAATGATATAGCCATGGGCGCCGTGCACTTCAATAAAATCAAATTCCGCTTCTTTGGCGCGGCGGGCGGCTTCGGCAAAAGCGTCTTCAATTTTTTCAATTTCCTCAATTGTCAGCTCGCGCGGCATTTCCTGCATAACCGGGCACGGAATCGGCGAAGGCGCTACCGGCTGAACGCCGGTAACCTTTGAGCTTGTTTGGCGTCCGGCGTGATAAAGCTGGGGCCCGATTTTTGCTCCGTGGGCGTGGGCCGCCAGCACGAGGCGCTTGAGCCCGGGAATTAATTTATCGTCATTAATGCCCATCTCATAAAGGAAGCCCTTTCCTTCGGGTGAAACAAAGGTCGCCTCGGTGATGAGCATTGCCGTTCCTCCCTTGGCAAGTTCGGCATAGTGGCTGACCAGCCGGTCGGTAATTTCTCCATCTTTGCCGGCCCAGTTGCGCACCATCGGCGGAAGGACGATCCGGTTTTTCAAATCCATGCTGCCGACGGCAATCGATTCAAATAATTTATTGTAAGCCATATAATTGTTTATTTTTTAGCTGATGTTTTTTTGCGAATTCCAAGATCTATTTTAAATTTTTCCGCTCCCTCCCAGGCAAGATCAAACCAGCCCTGCAGCAAGGCGATTACCTGCGGATGCTCGAGAAGAATCATTACCGGTTTTCCCTCATAACAATCAATAATTGCAAAATCTTTGAATATGGCAATGTCGCCGGGGAAGGTGAATTTATCATGCGGAAGCCGGCGGACGTCCCATAATTTTACAAAGTCTTCAGGCAAAAAATCAAGCGTCATTTTTTCCAAAGTCAAAATAGAGCGCCCTTTGAATTCTCTCTTCATCAGCTCCTCTTTAAAATCATAAAACTCCCACGGATTAATGTCGCGATAAACATAGTCAAGGGAAGCTATCTCACAGCCATATTGGATATTGCTGTTTAAAATTCTCTGCTGTATTTCGCGGATGCCCTCCATGCCTTCAAAGTAGCGAACCAGCGGACGATCGCCGACCCGGTTAAAAAGCGCCATCAAGTCCGGCATAATTTTATCAATGCCCGCCCTATGCAGTTGAAACTCTTTTTCTTTTTGTTCTATATAATGGACAAGCTTTTCCGGGCTTTCCGCAGCAAATATCCTCCCCTTCTCGCCCTCAACCTGCGAGACAAGCCCGAATTTCATAAGTTTTTCCAGGACAACATAACAGGTAACCCGGTTGATATTCGCCCGCCGGGCAATTGCCTGTGCCGAACGCGGTCCGCACTGCAGAGCGGTAACATAGACCTTTATTTCCTTTGGGCTGAAACCGATTTTTTGCATTTCTTTTTCAATCATAGGCAAATTATATCAGACTGATTTTAATATATCCAAGGTATTTTTCGCTGTCTTTTCCCAGGAAAAAGCACGCGCCCGCTTGCGGCCGTTTTTTCTCAGCTGGTCGCGCAGAACCTCGTCCCTGAGGATCGCCCGCAGATTGGCGACAAGCGATTCAATATCGTCAGTCTGAAAATAAAGCGCTGCGTCACCCGCCACCTCGGGTATTGAAGCGGCGCGCGAAGCGAGAATCGGCGTTTCCGTTGCCATTGCTTCGAGCAATGGTATGCCGAATCCTTCATAGCGGCTGGGGAAAGCAAAACAGGTCGCGCCATTATATAAATATGGTATATCTTCCTCAGGCACCCAGCCCGGTTCAATTACCCAATCGGCTAAATCATATCTTTTTACTGATTCTTTAATTTTCTCGTACTCAAAACCGGGCCGGCCGACAAGGACGAGCCGGTGTTCGTCAGGCTTGTTTTGTCTTTTATATCGGCCGAACGCCTCGACAAGCAAGGGAATGTTTTTCTTTTTTTCCAGACGGCCGATATAAAAAATATACGGTTTTTTAATATTGTATTTTTCAAGAACGCGATCGATCTTATCCTGATTATCAATTGCCTTATAACGATCGCTGTCAAATCCGAGATGAGTGACATGAATTTTTTCCGCCGGCGCGGCATAAAGCTCAATCAGTTCATTTTTTGAAAAATGCGACACAGTGATAATCTTTGCCGCCTGGCTGATAACGTATTTCGCCGACCAGCGGTGATACCAAAGATCCGGCTTGGAGTAAAGCTCGGGAAATCTTTCAAAACCAACATCGTGGAGCGTAACCACGGTTTTTTTGGGATGGATAATCGGCATGGCATGAGCCGGGACATACAGCACGTCCGGCGGATTGATGAGCATCTCAAACGATAAGCGCCCCTGCGTCCAGAAGCGCGGCAGAAGCCAGCCGAGCTCCTTTTCCCGCCATGACTTGTTGGGCATTTTTTCCAGCCCCGAATGGAGCGGCGAATTGGAATACAAAATAAACCGGTCCTCCCTTGGATCGGCAATTTTTTTCATTTGCTGAATTACGTGATACCCGTACCATTCAGTGCCGGTCTTTTGCCGCCGGTTTGGCCGGGCTGCCTCAATTGCAATAAGGGCCATAATATTGCCATTATATAAAAAAAACAGGCTCTTTAAAAGTGCGCTGTTCTTTTTGGCGGTTTAACTTGAGAAAATTGAACGCTTATATGATTCAAGGTTTTCCAGGGCAATGCCTGTTCCCTTGGCAACACAGAGCTGGGCATCGTCGGCAACATAGGCGGAAACGCCGGTGGCTTCGCGGAAAAGCTGGTCAAGGTTCCGAAGCTGCGATGAGCCGCCGGTTAAGATCATGCCTTTGTCCATGACGTCGGCCGAAAGTTCAGGCGGTGTCTTTTGCAAAACGTCTTTAATCGCGTCAATAATGCCTTCAAGCTCGCTCTGGATTGCGTCAGTAATGTCGTCGGATGAAATTGTAATAATGCGCGGCAAACCGGCCATCATGTCGCGGCCCTTCACCTCCATGGTGAGTTTGTCTTCCATGTACATTGCCGAGCCAATGTTAATTTTCGCCTCTTCGGCTGTTCGTTCGCCAATTGCCAATCCGTACTTGCGGCGGACATGCTCCATGATTGCCTGGTCAAAACGAGTACCGCCGATGCGCACCGATTCGGAAGCAACAATGCCACCCAAAGAAATAACGGCAATCTCGGCAGTGCCGCCGCCGATATCAACCACCATATGACCGGAGGCTGAACCAATCGGAATGTCGGCGCCGATTGCCGCGACAACTGGTTCTTTAATAATGTAAGCCGCTTTTGCTCCGGCGGCAATGGTCGCGTCAATTACCGCGCGCCGCTCGGTTGAGGTGATGCCGCCGGGTACGGCGACCATAACTTCCGGACGGAAGAGGCGCACCCCGCCCAATGCTTTATTAATAAAATATTTCAACATCGCTTCGGTCGTGCGGTAGTCGGCAATCACCCCGTCCTTGAGGGGCCGGCGGGCAATAATCGTGTCCGGAGTTCGGCCAAGCATATCTTTTGCCTCCTTGCCTACGGCAAGAATTTTTTTATCAATTGTAGAAATTGCAACAACCGAGGGCTCATGCAAGATTATGCCCCTTTTTGGAACGTAAACCAGAACAGTGGTTGTACCAAGATCAATGCCGATCTTTTTTATTAACATAATTTAAAATTTGACTTCAAACCGTTGGTCAATCCTGAGGTCGGTTTCCAGGCTATAGCGGCGGTCTCCCCAGAATATTTCCTCCTCCGGCGGCGTTGCTTGTTTTAAGTTTTTATCAAATTCAAGGGACAAAGTCAAGCCGGGAGCCTCGGTGCCGGCCTGCTTTTGCACGTATAAATTATATTCGCGGCCTCTTTTAATATCCTTGGCAATATCTTCGGGCAGTTTGTAAGTAAAGCTCAGCTCGCCCTCGCTGCCCGGCTCAATTGAAATAAATGCGCCAAACACGGTTTTGCCCAGCTCGTCATACACGTCAACCTCTCCCGGTTCAAGGTTTGGGTTGGCCAGGCGGTCGTCGCGCAGATGGCCGCTTGCCTCGATAAATCCGCTGCCCTCGGGAACATAAATGCGCGTATAGGTGCGGTAGCGGGTTGTTTTCCAGGAAAACCCAGCATTATTTTTGTAATGCATTGTCGCTTTGGCGATTAAATCGTCGCCCTCAAAATGCGTTTCATACCTAATGTCGCGTTCAATAAAGAGATCGGTTTTCAAGCTGGCAAGGTTCGCATCAACTACCATAAGATAATCTCCTTCAACCTGTTTTACTGCGCCGTCCCAGTCCTGGGCGGCGAGGCTGTCCTGTATGTCCGGATCGCTTTCATAGATTATAATATGGCGCTCCTCCAGCCCCTGTTCAAGAATTTTTATAACATCAAGCCATTGGGCGGCTGGCAGATTAAATAATCTTTTCTTCAGTTCATCAGCCAAGATGCTGATAATCTCCTTGCGCTGGGCGCGGGGTATGCCTTCTTTTAAAAATCCGACTTCAACCTGGTATTCCAGCGCATCGATTAGATTTTCTGAATTAAATTCCTGTCCGGCAACAATAATCGGGCCGGTAACTTCCATGAGATCGGCAACCACGGTCGGGTTTATAGAAACAACCCCGTTGAAGTTTATGAGAGGCGCTTCGGGTATAGGGGCGCCGCGCTCGCGGGCAATGCCGCTTGCCTCTTCCGAATAAAACCAAAGCACTTTTTCCGCGGCCGTGGGAAAGTCAGGCGACCAGTTGGCGTCGCGCATAAACCAATAACTAACTTTCAAATATTTATTTAACGGCGGCGGCGGTGAAACGCGCATAAATGACTCGGACGGACCGTCAATCGCGTAAACGTCATGGGTGTCAAAGCCAAGCATTTCACCGTCGGCAACTTTTAGAATACCGTAGGTGCCGATAAATCCGCCGGCCGGCCTAAGCTCGGCGTTGTTGGACATTAAGAAAAGATATGTTTTTGGCTCGGGATAGCCGGCTACCTGGGGAATAATTTTTACAATTGGTACGGCCAGAGAAAGCTGTTTTTTAAATTCAGGCAATTGTTCGGCAAAAGGCCCGATTGCCTCGCGCAAGGGCTGGGCAAGGGCGGTCTCGGGAATCTGGTTAAAACTTTCAACCGCCAAATCAATCCTGATTAGCGCCTCCTCAAGCCGCGGCCCGGATTCATACAGCCTTTTTAAAATTTCTCTTTTCTTTTCCCGGCTCAAATCCAGATAGCTGAGCTCGCCTTCAATTTCCGGAACCAGCCCTTCGCTAACCTCTTCGGTATATTCAAAAACCTCAAGAATGTCCTGGCCGAGGTCAAGCAGTTCGCTGATTGCCCGGGAAGTCTCAATGCTTGTCGTGATGATATTATCAACCGCTTTAACCTGCGTGCCGACCCAAGGCACCCAGAAAAATATTTTAAATGGGCTGAAGTCGCGGCGGGCAACAATAAAATGTTCAACCGCCGAGTCAACATATTCCTCCGCTTCTTCAAGTTTGAGGGCCTGGGCAAGAAGCTGCGCCTGCTCAAGATCTTTTTTGCCGGCTAAAGCTTCTTCGTAGGCGCTCTTTCCCATGGAAACGTAGGGTACGGAGAATATTCCCAAAATTATTAACAGTAAAAATAACGCGAGAATAAAGTAAGGCCAGCGGCGCGGACGGACGCGGATATTACGCACCTCGCGCGGCGCCTGGCCGATAAAATTTGTGTTTGGGCTTGGGTATTGCATAAAAAATTTTTGTTTTTCAAATTTTTTATTTTTCTTTTGCCGTCCGCGGGTTATCTTTTCCCCTGAATTTTATAAAATATTTTAACGCGCTTGAAATATGTATCCGGCTGATGCGCTGAAAAAGACCCATAAACCACGGAACATCAGCGGACTGGCGGATATGGTAATGGATCATCCGCGCCTCTGGGTAATAAACCACCCGAAAGCCGGCCTGCCAAAATCTGCGGCACCAGTCAGCATCTTCAAAATACATAAAATAACGCTCATCAAGCATGCCGACCTGCTCAATCGCCTGCCGACGAACCATAACGCAGGCGCCAAGGCACCAGTCCACCTCGCGCGTTTCCAAGTGGTCCCAGTCGGCCATCATATACCATTCAAGCATTTTTTTGCCGCGCCTGGTTTTACCGAGCGGCGTGCGCCGGTAAAACGGAATGCCAAAAGTTGGAAAACGGTAGCAGGAATGCTGGATCGTTTTATCCGGGTTCAAAAGCTGGGGCGCCAAAAAGCCGATGTCCGGATGCGCATCCATGTATTCAACCATACTTTCAAGGCTTTTCGGAAGAAGAATTATGTCCGGATTCATGATTACCACATAGCGGCCTTTTGCTTCGCGGATACCGAGGTTGTTTCCCCCGGCAAAGCCGAGGTTTTCATCCGACTGAATCGTCCGAACATGCGGAAACTGCTCCTTAACCATTTCAATGACACCGTCATGCGAATTATTGTCAACAACAATTATTTCGTAATCAATTCTCGGATCAACTAATTTAAAGCTTTTTAAACACTGCCGGACGTGCCCTTTTGATTTGTAGTTTAAAATGATGATTGAGGCGTCCATAAATTACCTAAGCCATTTTCTCATCTCCCCGGCCATGGTCCGAGCGCGGGAAAGATTGTATTTTCTTTTTTTTGTCATTTTGGAAAAATTTAACAGGATGCGGCGCAGGCCCGGCCAAAAAGTCCACGGCTCAAGAAAAAAAGTAAACAATAATTTTTTAAATTCATAAAAGAAAATCCAGGGCAGGTGGATAAGGCAATTTTTAAAGTAACAATTTTTAATAAAAAGGAAATAATGATTGGTAAATGAATAAAAATTTACCAAACGCGATCTTTTCCTCCGTGATTTTAAGGTATCATACCAGCTTGAGCGCATTGGCGAATATGCCCCACGGTAATGATAGGCAACCGCCTCGGGCACATAACGGCTTTCCCAGCCGCGCAAGCGAAGGCGCCAGGCAAGATCAACATCTTCTTTATACGAAAAGAAATCAGCATCAAAAAATTCATCCCCGTATCTGACATCAGCCAGGGCGCTTGCCCGAAGAAGAAGTATTGCCCCGGAAATGCCAAAAACATCGCGCTCGTTATCATACTGCCCCTGGTCGCGCTCACCGGCGCCGCGGTCAACCACGCGGCGGGAACGGAATATTTTTAAGCCGGTGGAATCGAGAATATCTGATTTTACGTTTTCGTTCATCTCGTCATCAGAGGCATTGGTAAAGGCCTTAAAAAGTTTTCCCCCAAAGCTTGCCGCGCCAGTATGTTCGTCAGCTTCTTTGACAATATTTTCCAAAAAGTCAGGGTTAAGCAGTATGTCTTGATTGGTCACCAGAACAAAATGGTCTTTCATTTCCTCTTCGCTCCAGCGATTAAGCGCCATGCGGATCGCCTGGTTGTGGCCGTGGGCAAATCCAAGATTGCGGACATTGCGCAGCATGGTAATATCGGGAAAATTATTTTTAACATACTCCACTGTTCCGTCGGTTGAGCCATTATCAACGATAATAATGTTAAAATCTTTATAGGTTTGGTTATAAATTGTTTCCAGGGCCTCGGGCAAAAAGCGAAGGCCGTTCCAGGTAACAATGTTTATTGATATGCGGGCCATAGTTATCTTTTCTTTTCCGTGACATTAAACCCCAACCGGAACCTGCCGCCGAGCATGAGCCGGGTCTGGGCGTCAATCGCCGGCAATGAACCGAAGACAACAAAGGTAACCGGCAAAAGAGCCCACTGGAGAATCATTATTAAATATTTATGTTTGGGCAGGGTGGTCGGCCGCGGGGGCAGTAGAGTTAAGCTGAGGATCGCCGATACAAAAACACCAAGCATGGCAATGCGCATCAGCGTTTCAAGGGTGTACGGGGCGTTTTGAAAAAGCGCCCGCGCTTCGGCTGCTTCATGCCCGGTGATAAGCGGCAGATAGCCGAGAACGAAAATCAGTACCGGAGCGACCGCCCAGGTATACATACCCTCAACGTGGTTCCAGAGAAACTTAATTTTTGTCCGCAGCGGAATTAACTTGTCTCGACGGAATTTCATTACCAGATAAGGAAAATGCTCAACTCCCCAGGCCCATCGACGCTGCTGCTTATATAAATTTTTTGATGCCTGCCAGAGATTTTTGCCGGTCACCGCGTCCATGGAAACCGGCATATGAATAGGCACAACGCGATAATTGCCGTGGTAATGCGTCAGGCCCTGGAGAAAGATGCGCGTGTCTTCGGTAACAATATCCTTTTGCCAAAAACCGACATCAGTAAGCATTTTGAAACTCATGCTGTGCGAAGCAAATGTCCAAAGGCGGTCCGGCCGGGCGAGCTCGCTTAAAAGCCAAAAGGTTGTGCCAAATGCGGAGATTCTGACAATCGGACTGGCCGACCAGATATTATTGCCAAACAGGGCGACCGGCTGGTACGAGGCCTTGGTCGGCTCAGGCACGGTCATATAAAGATAGGTCAGATAGGCGAAATACTGGGGATGAGTGACCGTGTCCACATCAAATGAAGAAACAATAACTTCATCGTATGGTATGCCCTCTTCATCGATATATTTCTTTGCCTGCCGGCCCATGTAATTCAAATTCGAGCCCTTGCCCTGTATTTCGTCTTCGGCTAACGGATGGACAGTAACGATAAATTTGTGAAAACGGCCGGCATATTTTTCACGAATCGGCTTAATACGCTCCAAAAATTCCTCTTCCTCTTTTTTTTCGCCGCCCAAAACAACAATGAACTTATCTAAGGGATAATTTATTTTGCACAATTCATTAAAAGTATTTTCCAAAACATCAATCGGCTCTTTATACGTCGGCAGAAAAAGCAAATGATATTTTTTTTCCCACCCCGCTTTTTCACGGAGTTTGCTAAACCAGTCGGTCTTAATCACCCTCCTGTACTTACTCCAAGAGATTAATAAGTAAAGAATAAAATATAAAAGCCTCAGCACCCAAAAAAGGTCAAAAAGAATTATAAAATAAATCACCCAAATAGGCTTGATAAATGAAAAAAGAACGCCGAAAATAAAAGTCAGCCAGATAAGCAATCCGGGCACAACCTCCAAAATTCGTTCTTCCCTGCTGGTCATAATTTAATAAATTTTTTCTTGGGTCTGGTAATGTTTGGTTTACGCGAATAGACCGGCCTGATCGCGGAAAAGGTTTTTTTTGCCGACAGGACGCGCCCTGCCGACTCAATCGGATCCTTCCCACGGACAAGGGCAACTGGCATATTTTTTATAAATCCGATAGTGTTTAAAATTATTGCCGTTGTCCGCACCGTGCTGAATGAACCGCTTTCGGTCATGGCAATGCCTTTTATGTCGGATAATTTGACTTTTTCTGTTTTTATAATATCTTGGATTGCCTCAAGCAGGCGATCGGTGTTCCAGGCATAGGATTTATTTTCAGTAAAAAAAGCCTTGGCATTGCCCGGCTCCCAATATATTATGCTAAACCCCTGATACGGGGTGATATCAACAAGAAGATACATAATTAAATTGCATCGATCTTATCGATAAGGACGATTTTCGGCCCCTCGAGAATTGAAAATAAAAATTTATCTGTGAGCTGCCGGCGATAATTGAACTCGCGGCTCGACATCGCCGTATAGTTAATCTCTTCGCCAAGGGAATTCTCAAATTTTTTAATGAGACGCGATAGTTTTGTCGCGTTTATTCGCCCGACAACAAAAAGGTCAACCGGCATATCCTCCCTTCCGAGAAAAGATCCGGTCAAAGCAAGGTATTGTATTGAACCAAGCTGGTCTATTTTCTTTCGCAAATCCCTTTGTAAAAGGAGCTGCGATTTCAGAATCAGGGCCTGCAGTTCCTGATAAAGAACAAAATCCTTGTTCACTTTATAATATTTGCGTGTTGTCTTTCTGCCGAGGTCGCTTTTCTCTTCTTCGGTAGCTGTGGTAAGAAGACCCATATCTTCCAGATTTTTCAGCTCCCGCCGCACAGAATTGATTTGCGCCCGAATCTTGCGGGTAATTTCACGAACGAAAAAAGACTTATCTGAGTTGCGTAAAAAAAGATTAAGCAGACGCGATCGGGTATTTGAACCAAATAATTGTTCAAGCATATGTCCGGACTCTTGTTTCAGCCTCTGAGACTTGTTTAAAATCACCTAATTATTGTATAATATAGTATAATACAAGAGCTAAAATATAGCAATCCTTAGCTAAGATATGGCAAAAAAAGCAGAAATCCTTATCAGCGAGCTCTTTCTTGAGAGTGCGACAAACCGACAGACCATTAACCGGGTATTTAATTTTGAAATTCCCTCAGGTGCGGCGCACGCCGGTGGTTCGGTTTTTGGTATTATTAAAATTGATTCGATCCATCCGGTCTATGAACGTTTGGTCGACGGTTTTCTTGACGCGATTGAAAAATTTTATCAGGAAGAGCATAATCTTGATTTCGCCGCCGAGTTTGAAAAATCTCTTCAAACAATCAATAAAACAATTTTTGATTTTATCGGACGCGAAGCCAACCCAATTGATCTGTCAAAGATCAATATTTTAATTTGCGCCTCATCAGAAGACAACCTTTCTTTTACCGCGATTGGTTCGGTTAATATGCTATTTTTCCAAAAGCAGGACGGCAAAGGTTTTCGCGTTTTTGATCTGACGAAAAATATCGGCACCAAGCCGGAGGAAATCAAAACAACTAAGCTCTTTGAGAATGTAATGTACGGCTCAATCCAGCCGGGTGACGTAATTATTATCGCCAATCCCGAACTCTTGGAAACTTTTTCGGAAGAAAGGCTTCAGCCGATTATTACGGGAAATAAACCGGCTGAATCAGTTGCCCTCCTGAGGGATCAGCTTTTATCAAGTACTGTCAAAGGCGGCTACACGGCGATTATAATCCAGTACCACGAAGAGCCGATTCCGGTGGGTACCGAAGCGGTGCCAAAAAATTTCCAAGGTTCGCTTGAGCATTTAAAAACAACCGAACAGGAAACAAGCAAATATCTTGTTGGCGGCGGATCTGGCGTTTTCTCCAAAATTTTTTCCACCGTAACAACAAGCGTGATGAGCATACTCCCGGCCAAGAGTCCGAAATACGAAGAAAAAATTGCCCCGGCTCCGCGTGAGCTTCCCAAAAAAATTATTCGCTTTTTTGTCTGGCTCGGAGCAGTAATCGTTAAAGCATTTACCGTTTCGCTCAATTTTATAAAAAACAGCGCTGTTGTTATTCTTAATCTTGGCGGTCGTCGCAAAGACGTACTCAGCAGCTATAAATCAGATATCAGCACGGCGGGAAACCGTGGAGTCAGCTGGTTTAACGCGCTGGGTAAGATGAATAAATCAATTTTTATTGTTGCCCTGATTATTATCCTGATATTTATCTGGAGCCTCATATATCTGAATTACCGCGGGGCAAAAGAAGAAGAAGTCGCCGCTTACAACAGCAAAGTAATCGAAATAACACAAAAAAAGGATGAAGCGGAAAGCAGTTTGATTTACGGCGATGAAGAAAGGGCCCGCGAGCTGGTTGAAGAAGCTCTCGTAGCGATCGCTGAACTGCCCGATAAAAAACGCGATCAGCGCGAGATCAAGGAAGGACTGATCGCCGATATTGAAAAACTGAGAGGCGACCTGCGGCATGAAACCGCGCCTGATGATTTGGAAAAAATTACTGATTTGCCGCAGCCGGGCGAAGGTGAAACCCTGGATTTTGCTTATTATCTTTATGAAAGCGACAGCCGCTTTTTGGCCCTCTCAAAAAATAAGGACCTCTATATCTGGCTTCGCGAGCAGGACGCCTGGCAGAAGGTTGACTGGGAAAATGAAGAAATCCAGTCAATTACCGCCTCGCTAAAAATAGAAGAAAATAAATATTTGGTGATTGACGCACGGCCGGGAATTTCCGAGGTAGATACGGCCGATCTCTCATGGAAGGTTGTTGACTTTGCGACAAGTGACGGACAAAAACAGTTTGTTGATCTGGCGAGCTGGAACAGGAATTTATATATACTTGATCCCGGGGCCGGTCAGATATTCAAGCATAACTATACGGCAAGCGGCTATGGCGCGGGCTCAGCATGGATTAGCAGCAGTGCCGATATTAATGACGCTGTTTCCGTAGCCATTGACGGCTCAATCTATATATTAAAGTCAAACGGCGAGGTTTATAAATTTTACACCGGCACAAAGGAAAATTGGTCAATTACCGCAGTTGATCCCCCGCTTGTTCAGCCGACAAAAATCTGGACGCATGAAGATATTGACTATATCTATATTTTGGAACCGACCAATAAGCGCGTGGTTGTCGTTGACAAGGACGGCAAATTAAAAAACCAATATAAACTCAATGATGTTGAAGGGATAAAAGATTTTTATATTGATCGCTCGGCGCGAAAAATTTGGGTAATGGCGGGCAACGGAATTTGGAAATTTGGATTTGACGAATAATTAAAAAAATTGGTGCGATTATTGAAACCCGCACCAATTTTTTATTTTTTCTTGCCGATTATTTAAGTTCTACCTTGCCGCCGGCTTCTTCAATCTTTTTCTTGGCTTCTTCAGCCGCGTCTTTGGCAACGCCTTCCTTAACTACCTTTGGCGCGCCGTCAACAATCGCCTTGGCATCAGCCAGGCCAAGACCGGTAATCTCACGGACCGCCTTAATTACGGCAATCTTGTTGGAACCAGCGTCAGTAAGCTCAACATTGAACTCTGACTTTTCTTCGGCACCGCCTTCTTCTCCCCCGGCTCCCGGAGCTGCGGCAACAGCCATGGCCGGAGCGGCCGCGGAAACGCCGAATTTGTCTTCAAGGACCGAGACGAGCTCGGAAAGATCCAAAACGCTCATTTTTTCAATTTCTTCAACCAGCTTTTTGAATTTTTCCGGGACTTCAACGTCCTTTTTTTCTTCTTTCTTTTCTTCGTCTGCCATATTTTTTAACTTATGATGATTTAGTTTCTTTAATTGCGTTTAAAGCATAAACAAAGCTGCGCAAATTACCGGCCAGCACGTTAACAAACCCGGAAACCGGAGCGTTGATGCTGCCGACAACCTTGGCATAAAGTTCTTGCTTTGACGGAAGCTTGGAAAGCTTGATAATTTCTTCTGCCGGCACAAGCGCCCCCTCTAAAATTCCCGCCTTAATCTCCAAGGCGTTATGGGCCTTGGCAAATTCTGCCAATACTTTTGCCGGAGCGACCTCGTCCTCCATGCCAAAAACCGTTGCCAGGCTCCCTTCGATTGCCTTGAGGTCGACATCTTTAATGCCGGCCTGCTCAAGAGCGAGCCGAAGCAGAGTCTTTTTTGCCACCGTGTAATCAATGTTCTGCTCAAGGCATTTGGTGCGCAGTTCTTCGATCTCGGGCATTTTTAATTCCTGAAAATCAGCAAAAACAACTGATTTTGTTTTTTGGAATTTTTCCTTAAGATCGGAAACGACTTCTTCTTTTTGTTTTCTTGTTTTGGGCATAATATTGCGACCTTTAGAGTAAAAAATCTGCGGTTCTGCCGCAGATAACGAGGTCCGAATGCTAGGCCAAAATACTGCCTAGTCGGAATTACCTCGACGGGGTAAATTTTGAGCCTAAAGGCCCCCGTTATCTACGGTAAAACTTAAATTGTGATGTCAGTATAGTAATACACGGAAGATATCCTGTCAAGCCCGTGATTTTTCCACAAACACTATTTTGCCTTTTTGCCCTTGTTTTGGCGGGATTTTACCCGGCTTGGCGTGCGGTAGGCGGCCCGCCCCTTGCGTCCGCGCGAACGGGAGTAATTCTTCATACCCTATTTCTTAAAAAGCGCGTTGGTAATCCAGGCAACTACCCAGAGGATGAGCGCGCCGAGAAATGCCTCGGTCGCTCCGGGGACGTCAAAACCGGGGATCCATCTTGAAACAAGCCAGAACAAAAATGCGTTGATTACCAGGGTGAATAAACCAAGGGTGAGCATGTTAATCGGCAGGGTCAAAATTACAAGAAACGGCCGGATAAAGGCATTAACCAATCCGAGCACCAGGGCGACGATTAGCGCGGTGATTAGGCTGTCAACCTGTATCCCGGGAATGAGATAGGCAATGCCGAGCAGGGCTAATGCGTTTAAAACCAAACGGACGATAATTATCATATTTGAAAAAATAATTTATTATTGTGATATAATTGTACAAAAGAATTAACCTTAAGACAAATAAATATATGAAAAATACATCCGTATGGCAAGTGCTTATTGCCGTTGTTGTTCCGGCACTGGTTTTCGGCGGAGCGGTCTATCTTATTGAAGAAATCCGAATTGGCGAGCTAAGACAGCAAAACTTTGCCTTGAGCGAGACGATATCAATGGTCTCTGGCGAACCCGAGGCAACCGAAGCGCCGGACATTGTTGAAGAAGCGCGCGAAAAAACCGATGGCCGTCTGGTTTTGCCGCAAATTTATTTTCTCGGCAAAGCCTACTATTCGGAAGATGATATTAATGACCTGCAAGCCAATGTTATTAAACCATTAGTTGATTATTATGAATCGCAAGATTACATTGTCGTTTCGATTGATATTGATAATGACAGCCGCGGTTCAATAGAAAAGAACAGCTTTATCTTTAGTGTGATAATTTCAAATAATGACGGCAACCAGGATCCCCTTTATGTCGGGTTTGTTCATGACAAGGTTGACGGTGAAATTCCAGTCTGGGAACCCGAAGAAGTGCCGGAGGGATACCGCGGGTGAAAGTATTATATGAGCGATGAATTAAAAATGGCAACTTTTAGCGGCGGGTGCTTTTGGTGCATGGAGGCGGCTTTTCACACTCTTGAAGGCGTGAATGAGGTGATTTCCGGCTATACCGGCGGTGAAAAAGAAAATCCAACCTATGAAGAAGTCTCTTCCGGAACGACCGGCCACTATGAGGCGATCCAGGTCACTTACGACCCAAATAAAATTTCCTATCAAAAGCTTTTGGATTTTTATTGGCAACACATTGATCCGCTTGATCCAAACGGACAATTTGCTGACCAGGGCCCTCAATACCGAACGGCAATTTTTTATCATGATGAAGAGCAGAAAAAATTGGCCGAAGAATCAAAGGAAAAACTGGAGCAGTCAAACCGGTTTAACAAACCTATTGCGACACAAATTTTGCCGGCTAAAGAATTTTACAAAGCCGAAGGCTACCACCAGGACTATTACCTCAAACAAAGCGAGGCTTTTGAGCGCTATAAAAAAGGCTCGGGCCGCGAAGAAGGGCTAAAAGAGTTATGGGATTAGATAAAAAAGAACTTCAAAAAAAACTTACGCCGATGCAGTATGAGGTAACGCAAAAATGCGGCACTGAACCGGCTTTTCAAAATGAGTACTGGGATAATAAAGCCGAGGGTATTTATGTGGACGTAGTTTCCGGCGAGCCCCTTTTCAGCTCAATTGATAAGTTTGATTCGGGCACGGGCTGGCCAAGTTTTATCCGACCAATTGAAAAAGAAAATATTGTTGAAGAAAAGGAAGCCGGTCCCCTGGCCCGCACTGAAGTGCGCAGTAAAAAGGCTGATTCCCACCTTGGCCATGTTTTTAGCGACGGGCCAAAACCGACCGGCCTTCGCTACTGCATTAATTCCGCCGCCTTGCGCTTTATTCCAAAGGACGACTTGGAAAAAGAAGGCTATGGGGAATATTTAAAACTTTTTAAATAATTATGGACTTATTAAATGAATCGCTTGAAAGCGAAAGACTAAAATTGGTGCCCCTGACAAGAGAATACCGCGAAAAAATTTTTAAAGAATTCACTTCCGAAGTTACAGTATTTATGTATCCCCGACCGCCTAAAAGCATTGAAGAAACCGACAATTTTATCAGCCAATCCCTAGATAAACTCAAGCGCGGCCAGGATCTACAAATGGTTGTACTGGATAAAAATACAAATGAATTCATGGGCTGCGCTGGTCTGCATAACCTCAATACCCTAACTCCGGAACTGGGCATTTGGCTCAAAAAATCCGCCCAGGGCAAGGGGCGGGGGCTGGAAACAATAGCAACTCTTAAAAAATGGGCCGAGGATAATGTTGAATATGATTATATTTTATATCCGGTAGCTGATAAAAATATTCCCAGCCGGAAAATTGTTGAATCGCTTGGCGGTAAAATTGCCCGCGAATACGACCAGACCGGCTTGGGCGGGAACAAATATCATTGTTTGGAATACAGAATCTATTAAAATAATTATAAAAAAGCTCACCTTAGTTGGTGAGCTTTTATATAGAGGCTACCTTATCCATCATTGTCGGGTTCATCGTGAATACCACTAAAACAATGCGGGCAGTCGTCGGCAAGATAACACTCCTCTGGTGTGAGATTACCGCAAATACCGCAGATAATGAGCTTTGAATCTTTATAAACATTTGCGATTACCTTATCAGCCAAAGTTGTATAAAGAACCACTTCCCTCTTTTTTCGTTCCACGGCTGTCCTCCCTCTTATCAAAAAGAGCTTTCAAGGTATTAAAACACGGGAACTTACTCATGTCAACCATAGCTTAAAAAAAAAGCTCACCTTAGTTGGTGAGCTTTTAGATTCAGTAAAGATTCCTGCTCGGATTGCCGATTGACACCGGCGACTTACAGCCACTGAGGATGTTCCCCCAGGTTGCATCGTCGTCAATCGGTGACCAAAGACAATAGACGCTATTGTAGCGCCACCACCTCTGGCCGCAGATTGGGCAGATGAATGCATCATCCGACACCCTGCCTGGTCCCATGGAAATAAAAGGATTTTTATCAAATGAGTGCCCGATGCGCTCCTCACATTCTTCACACGCCATGGATATCTCCCGTTACTCGGCCTCGACAGCTCTCGATTTCGAGGAGCTTGCCCGCCGAAGGCATATTCGCGAACCCGAGAATAAACAAGACAGCGGTGTATCCCGGATGCTCGCTCGCAACCGCGATGCCGATCATCATTGGCACACATACCCTGAACCACCAGTTCAGACATGCTCTTGTCATCTTACTCCTCCTTTTGTTAAGGACTGATAGATTAAATGACCATAACATGAAATTTCGTGGCTGTCAACTCTTATTACAATACAAAAACTCTCCAATGATGGAGAGCTTTTGTTTTCCCGAACGTTCACCACTAGTTCTGCGCCAAAGGCGCTTTCCCAGCGGCTGACTATATTATAACAGGCTTTATTTTAATGGCAATACTTAGTTATCCCCAGAAAAAATGCCTATTTTTAGATAAATTTTATATACAGATTGATTGTTGCCCAAAAAATTAAGGCGTAAATCTGGTGCAAAAGAAACATTTCAAACCAGACATACTTGCCTTCTTTTGCCGCAAAAAACCCAACTCCGAGAAGCGGCGTAATGATAACGCCCTTAATGAACCAAACCACAACGCCAAAGAGAGCAATATGCAGATAATCAAACCCGTCAAAAACAATACCCAGCTTTACCAGCATAACATAGACACCGCCAAATATTGCGCTGAGGACAAATTGGATAAGGATCCCCAACAGATGGGTTTCGCGTTCAGAAAATTTGCGGCCAAAAAAGTAATGCGCATCAATGTCGGGCAGATGTTTTTTATGGTAGACGACCAGCGGAGCAAGATGGATGAGTATTGCCATAACTACTCCGCCAATGCCTCCGGCAACCAGACCATATGTTATTGGAATCATACAAAATTATTATAGCAGATTATTTTTATTATTCTAACGCGGCTTCATTATCAGGATTACCTTGGCTCCGTTTTCCACGTCTCCCCCGTTCCAGTCATGAGTAGAATTTAAAAGATGGTCAAAGGTGTATATCCAGTTCTCACCGTGCTGGGTGCCCGGATCATTGGTAATAAATGAATCCCCTTTCCATCCCTTAATGACAAGCATGTGATAAAGCGGGCCCGGGTCCTGAAAATGAGGGTTGTCCAAAATTCTTCCGGCCGCCGGCACAACCACCGGGTAACCGTTATAAAGCGCCTGCTTGATAATATCAACCGAGGGATCATAAATAAGATCAACGTCATATTCCCAATAGGCGTCAATAACCTTGGCCAGCTCGGCCGCGGTGGTGCTTTCAAAAAATCCAAGCATTTCTTTTTCAAAATCAATAAATTTTTGGATTTGCTCTTCAGCCTCATCCGGGCCGGAAAATTTTTTATTCTGATAAAAATAATGAACCATGAGCGCCGACGCCTCTTCGCAAGCTTCTTCGTGTACTTCATCCCATTCTTTATGCGGCGCCTGGGAAGTAAAAGGCACGTCAAGGTTATATTCATCAGGCAGCTCATCCTCTTCCTGAGTAAGGCTAACCGACGACGGCAGGACATTGCCTCCTCCGTTTTGCTGGTAGGCAAACTCTTCGGCCGTGCGCGGCTGGGGCACGGGTTCGCGCGTCAGCTCCTCAACCCAAAAACGTATCTTTATCCGGTTGGTGAAAACAAAAATTGATAAAGCAATTAAAATTATGGCAATGATAATTTTTTTCATAAGGCGCAAAGCCAGTCTTTAACCACGCGGGTTGCCCGGCAGTCATCGGCGTTATATTCTATAATTTTTTCCAGCAAATCTTTATTATTTTTTGGATCTTCAAGATAATTCTGATACCAGAGTATGGAGTTGGCTCCGCCGGCCTCTTCACCGGCGCACCATTCAAAATCAAGGTAACGGGCGACATATTTTAATGAATATTTCATAAGTGGCAATACTACCGACCCGTTTATCTTTTTTAGCAGATCTTCCAGCAAAAAGTCAATCTCATGATAGAGTTGCTCATCACCGCCGTGGCGCTCAAACATAATTTTAAAGTGGGATTTTTCATAACCATGGTAATGGTAGAGAATATAATCGTCCTTGATGCCGGACATAAAATCTAAAAATTCCTTCCACATCTTACCCTCGTCTTCTGGCTGGCGAGCAATGAACTTAATATATTCTTCTTTTTTGTTCTGGCGGATTAAAAGGCCGATTAAATAATCAACGCCGATCATCGGGTCACCTTCAAGGTCAATATATATTTCAATCGGCGCTTCGCGGATTTGCGGTTTTTTTATAATGCGCACCTCTTTTGCCAAATTAACCTCGGCCTGTTCCTTTAACTTTATCAGGCTTGCCGGACCAAGGCCCTTTATTTTCGCCAGGCTCGAGATGTCCATGGCGGCGGCCTCGCGCTGAGTGTTGATTCCGGCAGCCTTGAGTTTGAATTTATTCGCCCGCCCGAGGTTATGAATCAATGTAAGGTCGTCTTTTTTCTTTGCCTCGTTTTCACAAAATTTTCGCCAGGGGCAGTCGTTGCACACCGATCCGATTGCCAGTTCATCACTCTCTTTGCCGGTAACAATTTTTTTTAAGTATTTAATCTCCTTTTCATATTCAGTACGCCATTTGCCGCAGTCAACATCAATTTTTTCTTTATCAATGTTTATCACCCGGGCGCTTGACGGCCGCTTGCCGGTCACCTCGCCCAGAAGATGGGAATAAAAACAAAGCTGGAGGGCGTATTCTTTTTTAATGCGGCGGCCGGACTTTATTTCAATCGGTTCATAATGGTCTTTGACCCACTCCAAAAGATCAGGAACTCCGACCATGTCGCCTTTTAAAAGCACACCCTGGTATACCCACGGTGTCTGTTTGTCCATTAATTTTTTTGTCTCTTTGGCGCGTTCGTTCAGGCTCCCCTCCTCGCTAACTTTGACATATGGGATATCGCTGACTACCTCTTCTTCGTGTTTCACTCCGTTTTCAATAAGCTTCATTAAGAATTCCGACTGTGGCGATTTTTTCCTTGGGTCGCCGTAAATGTTCAGGTGGACTCGGTAAGGACACTGGATTAAATTATACAATTGTGAGGCGCTAAGTCTTGGCATTAAATTTGAACTTAAAATTCGCAGTTGCCTCCAAAGCTAAGGCAAAAATCAGTACCGCGATAAACAATGGATCGCGCCAAAAACCGTAACTAATTATTCCAATGACGCTAAATGCGTAAAAAAGGAGGCGCGAAAAAAGTAATATATAAAAATGGCTTATCTTGATTTTCATTCTTTCCTTATGAATAAGCCAGGAAACCAAACATAGCGCGGCGACTATCGGAAAAAACAATTGCAGATAGTTGAATTGATTGTGCATGTTGACCCCGAGGGCAACCGCGGTATACTGAAAAACTCCGAAAATGATAATAAAGAGGCCGAAGGAAAAGAGAGGGACAAAAATATACTTGCCAGACCTTCCCAAAAAGTCAACGTGGTGAGAAATTCTCAGGCAAATCATCAGGGCGAAGATCACCAGGTACCAGCCGATAAAGTTGGCAAGCGGCACGCCAAAGATACCGTCATTTTCTCCGTAACCTAACCATGTCCATAAGCCAAACTTTGTTGCCACCGGATCAAGGGGCAGATCAATAATCGTTGCAAGAAGCGGCACAGTCAGCGCCTGGGCCCAAAACTTCTTACTTAAACCGCGGGCCAGCGTATATGAGGTGTAAAAAATAATGCCCCATGATAGGATCACAAATAACGGTGTTTCAACAATTATCAAAAATAGATCCGGGTCATAAAAATAACTGCCAATCGTGCCGCGTGAAATAAAAACATCAAGATTTTCAAAAAGCGCCGCGTATAACGTTGCCAAAGCATAGAGGGAAAATTCATGCCTTCGCCAAGCAACATACCCGACCAATCCGAACAGGAGAAAACCGATAATTTGTACTATATAAATAAACATTACATCCAATATGATTGATTATATTGTATCAATTTTTACCCAGGGTTAAAAGCCTTGACAAAATAATAAATGTGGTATAAAATATTTCTCTAAACCACCACCGCAGTTGATGAAGGAGGGGGCCATGAGGCAAGGTACGACATGCGTTCTTCTTAGCGCCACACTGTTCCTCTGCGTGACCATTGGAAGCGGGTCATTTATCTCTTACATTTTTGTCGATACACAAGCGCTCAGGTTTATCGCTATTGCGATCTGCGCCACCTGTCTTATTGCCGGGATCATTCTCCAGGCAATTATAAAGCGCCGGCAATCTTCTAACCGAGGCTAGTCTCTTCCATCTTCTAACCCCGCATGCGGGGTTTTTATATTTAAACAGCCCCGCTGGTCGGGGCTGTTTTTTAAATTTATTTATTGCTGCGGCGGCGTTGGCGGAGTATGTTTTTCAGTTTTTGGCTTGCCCCAGATAAAATAATACAGGATTTCAAGAATACCGACGGTGTTTAACAGCAGCAAAACGATATACCAGGCAGTGTGGCCGTTGCGGGCGGCGCGCCAAAGGGCCAAGCCCTTCCAAACAAGTGACCAAATGATAAGGATAATGAATATCGCGCTCATTGTCGCGCTCATGGCCCAAAATTCGGCACCCGGTGCGCCATAGGCCGCGTAATCAAAATCGGTTTCCATAATTGGCGCAACTTCAGGGATTGCTTCTTCCATAAATTTATTTTAATTATTATTTAGATAAATGACCGGCAAAATAAGGATCAAGGCGCAGCTTGGAAGCATTTGAATGCTTGCCGCCGGTTTGGTTTTTAGTATTAAAACCCTCGGTTGCGTCCTGGCCGCACCAACGGGTGATCTCTTCGGCACCGGCCGGATGGCTTGACGCAAAATCAGTAATATTATAAATAACGTCCTCAATAATTACCCAACAGTCTTCCGAAGTTGAATGTTGGGAAACTTCTTCGGCCGTATAGGTTTCAGCCTGAATAAGGTTTTCCACCGGTATCAGTTCCTTGCCCGGAGCAACCGGCGCTGGCGAAGCTGCTGGTCGCTCGCAACCGGCGCCGACAACCATTATTGCGGCAAGAATAATATATGTCACGCGCAGATATTTCATATGATTATGGTAACTAATTGATTGCATTGTAGCAGGATCGACTTTTTTTTTCCAGAGGCCATACTCCTGCGGTATATTGACTGGGGCGCGAAATGCCGATAAAGTAATATCATAAGCTCACTAAAAACAAGCGGAGGCGGTGATGGGCACACGAAAAATTTTGGCAAAAGCCGACCTGGTTACGATTATACTTGTCGTTCTTCTTGCCGGTTTGATCATTTTTTTCTTGATTTTTATCTACCTTGACTATTGCTCAAAAAAACAGCAAAATGATTTCCATGACGTGCCGACTTCAGGCCAAGTTTTGACTGACCAGCAAAAGGGAGGGAAAGATGCTTCACATCTGGCATAACCTCAGCCTTCTTTGCGTAAAAGATATCTCCAAAATGAACGGCAAGCAGTTTGATCTTTGGTGTCATTTTTTAAATGCCCTTCCCAACGTTGACCAAGATGGCTACCGCCAAGATCTGCTTAATCATAACTGGATGCACGTGATGCTGCTGACTCGCGCCAATAACTGCACGCAGAGTGAAATGTTCCAATACTTCAAACGTCTGGTCAATGTCTACGGCCGCGAGCAAGTAGGCAAACTATTATCCCTTATTGAGAGCCAGCCGATACGGCGCGGAGCCGCCCAGGCCCTGCTGACCGAAGTAAGGAGCTCTATCCATCACGCGCTTGCCCAGCAAATATAGCTTAACCAGGGAGCACTCCCCTGGTTTTTATATTAAAAAATCGGACCAACCGGCCCGATTTTTTTTATTTTTTATTCCCGCTCCTCGTCTTCCTCATCCGCCAACACTGATTTAATTTCAGCCGCGGCCTGCTTTAATTTGGTAAAAGCTCCATTCAGCTCCCCTTGTGCATCAATTATTTTGCCGCGCCCTTCAAGATTTAAGGTCGTCGCCCGCGTTGGCCACTCAATGTCCATTTCATTATATTTTTTTTCCGCCTCATCAAGATTTTTTTCTGCCGATAGCAGCAAATTTTTGGCGCTATCGATCATTTCATCAATTTTTTCTTTATCAACATCCGCCTCTCTGGAAAATTCATTAATTCTGTCGGCCAGTTGATCAAGCTTATCCGACATGCCGCGGTAATGGCTGACGACTGCCAACCCGTGCGCCTTGGGAAGTTCAACGATGTAGATGCGAAAATCATTAACAATTGACTGGACTTTATTTTTTAGAGCATCGAGAGAACCCTCCGATTCAATTTCGTCCTTAAGCGTGGCTAAACCCGCCTCGTCTCTCTCAAGCATTTCCCCAACCTCGTCTTTTACATCGGCGGCAACAAGCCGAGCTTGAGCCAAAAGGTTACGGGCATAACTCAACGCGTTTAAGCGGCGCTGAATCATATTCTCGCCCAAGGTTTTTAATATTTCGATTTTTACTGATTCAATTTTCGACTCGGAATATTCTTTAAGGGCCTCGCTGTCATTTATTTGCTGGGCACCTGCCGGCAAGCATAGACCGAGAACCAGGGCGGCGCTAAAAAAGCTGAAAATTATTTTATTTATCATATATTTATATGTCTAAATTTTTATCTTGGCCCGTATCAATATTTTCCAGATCTTTAAACATGCGCCCGGCTTCGGCTTCAATGCCCTCGATCTCTTCAATCAAGGCGTCGAGTTCTTCGCCTGGCTCAGGCTCCCCATCTTCTTCTTCGTCGTCAAAAACGTCTTCAGTGCCGATTTCGTCAGGAGTTGGCGCCTTTACGTCGCCGCTCGGCACGGCAACCGGCTGGTCTTCCGGCTTTATTATCTCAAAACAACCCGCTCCGACCAGGCTAAGAGTAGCCAAAATACACAACATTGCCAATAACTTATTCATATTGTAGGTTTAATTTCTTTTAAATTTCGAAGCAAAATACCAAAGCATATACAGCACAAAGATAGGAAAAAATAGAACCGCGAGTATAACCAAAAGCCATTTCCCCTCTTCGCTTTTAAGGTATTTTTTACACTTGGCAAGACTATTGCATTTCATAGACTTTTTTTGTATGTTAACCTATCATATTTTAGCATATGACGGCCGGCAAGGCAAAAGCCTGAGCCGGCTTGCCGATCTGCCGATAATTTGATTGACGATTGCTTATATTTAAGCTATATTTTATACAAATATGCCGATTGGTACTCAGCAAAATAAGCCGGAAATTAGCTTCTCTCCGCACGTGGAGAGATTTTTGCGTTCCTACGTACGCGCCGCCCGGGCAAGCGAAAATGAACCCAAGGTGGCGAAAATTCAGGTTAACGTAGTGATTGGCGCGCTTGCCTATATGTATGAACGCTTTCGCAACATTATTGACTATAAAGACGAACACCTTTTGCGCAAAAATGCAATTCATCGTATTCTCAAGCGGCGAATCTATCCGGGGATTGAAGCGCAAGAAATCGCCCGACCCCTCATCCATGAACTTATCCGCGGCGGCTATTTAAAAAATAACGACGTACCGGAAACAAAAATTTTTGATATTGAGCAGGCATTGGCAAAATATTTCTATTTTCTGGAAAAAGTTAATGAAGCCTCATCCGATTCGTACACGCAAAGCAACCTCGACTGGCTGTGGACGGCGGCGGCGGTTGAAATTGAAGATGCCCTTGTTCCCAAGGACCGCGATCGCGCCCTTTTGGCCTTAATGCTGCGCACCGTAAAAAATAAGGTTCAGTTCGCTGATCTGCAGGTAAGCGAATCAGAAAAAGATTATCTTTTGTATATCGCCACCCTCCGCTCGCTCTGGAAAGCGGACATGGGGATTATCCGCTATGAAATGATGCGAAAGATGTGGCCGGAATGGACGGCTCCTTCCGAAGAAAATTTAGAAAACTATGCCCGCGATTTTGAGAAAACAATAAATAAAATCGAGGAAATTGCCAATAAGCCGGTCGGGGAAAAACTTTTGCGTGTATTTCGAAGGAATACGGTTTTCTTTGACGTGCTCCGCGACGTTCTCTTGGAAAAACCGGACTTTGCCAGAACCGGATTTCAGCCGGAAGATAAATTCTTTTCCCAGGTGCGAAACGCCTGCGCCAACCGATATAAGGAATCCCGCAGCAAGCTCCGCCGCAGCATGGTGCGCAGCGTAATCTATATATTTATCACCAAGATGATTATGGCAATTTTAATTGAAGTCCCCTATGACCTTTACCTGGCGAAAGAATTCAGATATTTGCCTATTGGCATTAATGTGCTCTTTCCGCCTTTCCTAATGTTTTTGCTCGGAGCAACCGTGCGGGTACCGTCAAAGAAAAATACGGAAAAAATCGTTGAAGGCTTGCAGGAAATTTTATTTAAGCCGCCCGAGGAGCAGGAAAAAGTGGTAATGCAGACGGTTGTCCGCCGGAGCGCGGCAACCACCCTGATATTTAACATTATTTACGGCATAATGTTTACCGCGATAATAGGCGGAATCATCTACGGCCTCTACCGGCTTGATTTTAATGTTGTCAGCGGAGGAATATTTATCGTCTTTCTGAGCTTGATCAGCTTCTTCGGAATCCGCATACGCCGCAGCGCCCACGAGATGGTGGTTATTCGCTCAAACGGAAACATCTTCTCCCTGATTTTTGACTTGATGTTCCTGCCGATTGTCCGACTCGGCCGATGGATTTCCATGAAGTCAATAAAAATAAATTTTCTAATATTTATTTTTGATGTAATTATCGAAGCACCGTTCAAGGCGATTATTGAGTCGCTTGAAGATTTAATCAGTTTTTTCCGCGAGAAAAAAGAAGAAGTCTATTAAACAAATAAAAAATGGTGCGGTAATGCGCGCCATTTTTTTTATTTGTTTAAAGATTATAAAATGCCTCTTCGGTATAGATATTTTTTGCGTTCCAGAATACCCAGCCGCTCGCTCCCATTTCCCGGGCGGCTTTGATCTGATCGCGCACTTCTGTCACGCCGTAATCAGCGCCCATGTCAAAATCCTGCAGCCAGGGGCGTGACTGGTGCGGCTGGCCGCCAACCTCTTCCATGATCTCATGCCCGACGAGAAGGCTTTCCTTAACCACCTCATATGGATGTTCAGCCGGATTTTCAAACCCAAAAAAACCTTCGGTGTAGTGGCTGGCATAAACCATCGGGCAAAGATAATCAAAATGATCAACCGTGTCGGTAATCCGCTGGCCGATATTCATATCATCGTCCTGATTCTGCTTAAGATAGGTCAGGCCAAATATATCGATGGACAGAGGAATGGGAAGATAGTTTAAGTTCGAATCAAGCCAGATAAAAAATTCATTCATGGTTTCATATTTGCGCTGATCGGGCTGGTGGTAGCGGTAGGCAATTTGATCAATCGGCCCATCCGAAGGAAAACGAATATAGTCTAAATTAACCTCGTCAAAACCAATGTCATAGGCCTCGCGGGCCGTATCGGCAATGTATTCCCAGGCCTCCTGCGATCCGGGATCGACCCAAGCCTTATTCTGCCAATCGCGCCAGATACCGCCGGATATTTTGCGCACGGCCCATTCCGGGTGAGCTTCGGCAAGCGCTGTATCCTGAAAGACAATCATCCGAGCGACCGTATAAATCCCCCTGTTATGGAGATCCTCAATTAGCTCTTCGATATTTTCAATCATCAGGTTAGATTTGCCGATTCCCTCAAAACCGCTGCGCCGCGGCTGAAAAGCAAGATAGCCGAGACCGTCTTTAATATCAATAACCATTGTGTTGAGCTCTGTACGCTCAACCATCTCAATGAGCCCCTCCATTAATTCGGGCTGGGCGGCAACAAAAGAAGTAACATAAATCCCCCGCACCTCTTCGGGCGTGGGGGTACGCGGCTCAAGCCCGACGAGCTCAATTTCTTCAGCCATACCGCGGGGCAGATAATGTAGGTAAATTGCAAAACCAATGGTTGCCAAAATAAGTACGGCAAGAAATATTTTTGTTGTTTTGTGTAAAACCGGCGGTCGCCGCGTCATAAAAAGTTGTTATTCTCGGTCTTGAATGGTAATACTATTCATTTTATCGCCAATCGCAATTTTTTCAACAACACTCATGCCGTCGACTACCTTTCCGAAAACCGTATATTCGCCGTCAAGAAAGGGCGTTTCATCAAGGGTGATGTAGAACTGGCTGCCGCTTGACGCCTTTTCCGGGTTTACCTGATCGGGCAAACGGGCGCAGGCAACCGCGCCCTTAACGTGCTTAAGGGTCGGGGTAATTTCTGCCGGAATGGTGTAGCCGGGGCCGCCGGTTCCGTTGCCGGCCGGATCACCGCCCTGGACAACAAAGCCCGGTTCAACCCGGTGAAACGTTAGTCCGTTATAAAATCCCTGGCTTGCCAAATACACAAAGTTGCTGACGGTTTGCGGCGCTTCGTCGGCGTAAAGCTCCATTATGATGTCGCCCTTATTGGTGCTGATAACGGCGACTTTATTTTGTATTTCTTCGTCAGAAAGCCTTCCTGGAGGTGAATATGTTTTTTCGCTTGTTTGCATAGGTTGCTCTGATTCATTATTAGGCACTTGGTATTCAACCGGCTGGCTGTTGCAGCCGAGAAGTAAAAAAATGGCAAAGACGATTATCGCCATAAAAAAAATTTTTTTCATAAAGCATAATTTAAATATTAATTATTTCTTCCCAGGGAAGACCTTCGCGGCCGAAGTGGCCGTTGGCCGCGGTGTCCCGGTAAATCGGGCGCTTTAAATTTAATTTTTCAATAATTGCCGGCGGGCGGAAATCAAACTTTTCTTTAAGAATGCGGCTCAGGTCCCTGCCCTGGGCATCCCGCGCCTGCAGCATTATCGGCTTTTCCCGACCAATCGCATAGGCGACCGAAACCAGGCAATTTTTGGCAAATCCGGCAGCAACAATATTTTTTGCGGCAAAACGGGCCATGTAGGCGGCGGAGCGGTCGACTTTTGACGGGTCTTTTCCGGAAAATGCGCCACCGCCGTTAGGCATAATGCCGCCGTAGGTATCAACCATAATTTTTCTTCCGGTGAGCCCGGCGTCAGCCGAGAATCCCGCCTGATTAAAAGTGCCTGCCGGATTGACCAGCATTTCAATGCCCTCAATACTCCCGACAACCGGGCTGATTACATGCTTAATAATTCGCGAGCGAAGTTCGCCTAGCTCAATGTCTTCGGTATGCTGGGTTGAAACAATCACTTTCTCAACTTTACCGCGGTCCATGGTAACCTGCGCTTTGCCGTCCGGCCCGAGCCAGAAAAAATCCGTGTGGTTAAGGCGCAAATCCGCCAGCCTTTTAGTCAGGCCGCGAGCAATGACTAGGATTGGCGGTAAAAATTCCGGAGTCTCGGTTGTTGCGTAGCCGTACATAATCCCCTGGTCGCCGGCGCCGCCATTATCAACCGCTTTGGCAATTTCCGGCGCCTGCGATTCAACATTAACAAACGGCTCCAATGAATCGCGGTAGCCAATATCACGGTAAACCGACAGGGCAAGGCTGGAAATATCAAAAGATTCATGCGAAGAAACTTCTCCGCCGATAATCAGGGCGCCGTGGCCGCCAAAAGTTTCAATCGCCACGCGGGCCTCAGGATCGCGGCGCAGATATTCATCTAAAATTGCATCGGAAATCTGGTCGCAAATCTTGTCCGGGTGGCCTATGGTCACCGATTCGACAGTTTGCATAAATATTTTTGCGTGAATATCAGTTTAACATAAAAATAAAATGAGGCCAAGAGGCCTCATAAAAGCAATGCCGGGACACGCGACGACGACCAAAGGCAGCAAGCCGCCCCACCTCTTCCCGATAAATAAAAGATGACAAGAATATATCAAATAATTAATTATGATTCAAGATTAGCATGGCGTCGCCAAATGAATAAAATCTATATTTTTTATCAATCGCTTTTTGGTAGGCTTTGATAATATTTTCACGGCCGGCAAAAGAGGAAGCTAAGACGATCAGAGTTGATTTTGGCAAATGAAAATTAGTAATTAATCCGTTAATTATTTTAAAATTAAAACCAGGTTTTATAAAAAGGTTAATGTCTCCGGCAAAACCTTTTAATTTATCTCGATTGACAGCGGCGATGCCCTCAAGCGCCCGCACTGTAGTGGTGCCGACGGCAATAATGCGCCGACCCTCCTTCTTTGCCTGATTGATACGTTCAGCGGTTTTTGAGTCAATATCAACAAACTCCTCGTGCATTTCGTGTTCTTCAATCTTATCCGACTGGATCGGGCGGAAAGTCCCCATCCCGACATGGAGGGTAATGAATTCAAGGCTAACCCCTTGCGCCTGAATTTTTTTCAAAAGCTCGGGCGTGAAATGGAAGCCGGCAGTTGGAGCGGCTACCGATCCGATATTCTTGGCATAGACGGTTTGATAATCTGATAATTTTTCAGGAGCTGTCTTTACATACGGCGGGGTCGGCACTACGCCGATATGACTGACGATGTCCATCAGTTTATTGCTGAATTTGTTGAATTCAATTTCAACAATGCCGTTATTGCGCTTTTTGACCACAATGCCCTTCAGCCCTTTACCAAAATTAATTTCATCACCTGGCTTTATTTTTTTACCCGGCCGGGCCAGGCAGGACCAAAGCGCTTCATTACCGCGGAGCATAAAAATTTCAATATCATGGTTATCAAGCCGGCCAATCAAGCGCGCTTTAAAGACCTTGCTTTCATTAAATACCAAAACATCACCTGGCTGCAATAACTCTGGCAAATCATAAAAATGTTTGTGCCGGATTTCACCACTTTCCCGATCGAGCAGCATCAGGCGGGAATGATCCCGCGGCCTAATCGGCTTTTGGGCAATTAATTCAGAAGGTAAATTGTAGTCAAATTCTGACGTAAGCATGCGGATATTCTAGCTGATTATCCTCTCAACATCAAGCCTTGACAATCTCTTAGCCTGTGGTAAATTAGAAGTAGGTAACCAGCTGGTTGCTTCTACCGCTTGAGGGGGCTGCAAAACGCAGCTACCAAATACTCGCGGAAAGCTCTTTCGCTTCTTTATCTCATGCTTTACACTTTTTTGCCTGGTTCTGTCGACCAATAAAATATGTATTGCACGCGCGTCAACTTAACCCCGCCCGGCGGGGTTTTTCTATGCTTGCCAAATCGGCAGCTTTATGTTAAACTACCCCCGTTATGAAAAAAGACACTCATCCAACTTATTATCCAGAAGCCCGCGTAACCTGCGCCTGCGGCAATACCTTCACTACCGGTGCCACAGTCAAAGAAATTAACGTGGAGCTTTGTAGTGCCTGCCATCCGTTCTATACCGGCAAGCAGAAGCTAGTTGATACCGCCCGCCGCGTTGAAAAATTCCAGGCTAAGGTTAAAGCAAAAGAAGAAAAAGCGGCGACGCGTAAGGGCAAAAAAGTAAAACGAGCCAAGCGCGCAACAGCTAAAACAAAAAAGGCTAAAAAATAGCTGATAAAATTTACGGGTAATTTTTAAATATTAAAATTGCCCAACAAGAATCCCTAAACGGGATTTTTTGTATAGATTTATTAAATATTATATGGATTATAAAAAAAAGTTATCACAAATAGAAAATGAAATAAAAGAACTCGAATCAAGACTTTCTGATCCGGGCGTGATTTCTGATGCAAAAAAACTAAGGGAATTGCAGCGGGAGTATACCCGCCTCAAAGAAGTGCGCGAAATTGGCGAGGAATATCTAAAAAATTTTACAGCCCTGAAGGAGGCCCGGGAAATTGACGCCAAAGACGAGGAAATGAGATCTTTGGCCGAAGAGGAGGTCGCGCGCCTGACGCCGCTTGTCAAAAACCTGGAGACCCGGCTGGAGGCAAAGCTGCTCCCGCCTGACCCGCTTGACGCGAAAAACGTAATTGTGGAAATTCGCGCCGGAACCGGCGGTGAAGAATCAGCGCTTTTCTGCGCTGAGCTATTTCGTATGTATACGCGCTTTGCCGAAAATATAGGCTGGAAAACCACACTTCTTTCATCAAATAAAACGGGCATTGGCGGTTTTAAAGAAGTAATATTTTCTATTTCCGGAGATGACGCGTACGGAACAATGAAATATGAGCAGGGCGTCCATCGCGTTCAGCGGGTGCCGGAAACGGAAAAAAGCGGCCGCGTTCATACATCGGCCGTTACCGTGGCAGTCCTGCCCGAAGTCGGCGACGTTGACGTAAAAATTGATCCGAAAGATTTGCGGATTGACACCTTCTGCGCCGGCGGCCACGGCGGCCAGTCGGTCAACACCACTTACTCAGCTGTTCGCGTTACCCATGAGCCGACCGGCATTGTTGTTTCATGCCAGGATGAACGTTCCCAGATACAAAATAAAGAAAAGGCAATGGCCATATTGCGCGCCCGCCTTTTTGAAGCTGAACAGGAAAAACAAAGAAAAGAGCTTGATGAAAAACGGCGCAGCCAAATAGGCAGCGGCGACCGCAGTGAAAAAATTCGTACTTATAATTTTCCCCAGGACCGCGTTACCGACCACCGTATCAGCCAGAACTGGCATAACTTGCCGCAAATTATGGACGGAAAAATCTCCCCGATTATTGACGCCCTTAAAGCCGCCCGGGCGCAAGAGATAAACAAGGACTAATATTCATGATATTTTTTGAAAATCTGCTATAATGGAGGCATGACAATAGAAAATGCCCTTGCCCGGGCAGTAAAAAAATTACACGCAAAAAAAATGCTTTCGCCTGACCTTGATGCCGAGGTGATTCTGGCCCATGTTTTAAAAAAAGACCGGGCTTTTTTGTTTTCCCATCTTGAACAGAGTGTCAGCCAACAAAAATACGCAAAATTTAAAAAAATGATTCAGCGGCGCATAAAGCATGAACCGGTCGCCCATATCACCGGACATAAATATTTTTATAAATTGCTGATTGCTATTTCAAGAAAGGTGCTAATCCCCCGGCCGGAAAGCGAACTTTTGGTTGATCTCGGATTGAATTATTTAAAAAATGATAAGCGAAAAAAAATTACCGTGATTGATGTCGGTACCGGCTCAGGGGCAATAATTATTGCCTTGGCAAAAAATTATAAGAAAGCAAAATATATCGGCACGGATAAATATACATCGGTATTGTCGACCGCGCGCAAGAACGCCCGGGCTAATAAAACCAAAATTGAATTTATAAAATCGGATCTATTGAATAAGTTTAATGCCAGTTTCTGGCGGCGGAATCCTGATATTTTATTGGTTGCGAATCTACCCTACCTACCGACTCGAGTCTGGAAAAATTCAATGACCGAAGTAAGGAAATTTGAACCGCGCGAAGCCCTTGACGGCGGGCCGGACGGCCTGCGCTATTACCGCGACTTGGTCAATGATTTGGCGGGAATTATTAAAAAGTTAAAAAGTTTTCAGACCTATTGGGAAATACATCCGGGACAGGAAAAAGAGTTAAAAAAAATATTAAAACAAATTGGCGCAAAAAAAATAAAAACGCACAAAGACTTGTGCGGGCGCAATCGGGTGATTGGCTGGCAAAAATAAAAAATCGGCAGTTTTATAAGCCCGGGTTTCATACCCGGGCCGTTTAGCAATAATGCCGATTTTTTTATTCCCACTCCAGCTTCCACCGGCTGGTTACCACTTCAACCCAGGTGGTGCCGCGGTTCATTTCTATGTCACGTCCGGTGACATCGTAAAGGCGGAGGCGAGAATCACCCTCCGGCTTGCTCCAGGTCGCTTCCATCACTTCACCGTCCCGAAATACCCAGGCCTTACCCTTCCCCGTTGTCCTCATTTTGAGCCGGCCCTCATAATCAATCACATGGGCTTCAGTAAGAATGGCAATAATATTTTTTGCTTTTATCTCGCTGCCATCGCGGTCAAAGTGCTGCTCTTCGTCATGGAATCGTAAATATTCGTTAGTGTCACTTGCCCAAACCCAACGCGTTTTATACTCGGGCGTTGAATAATCAATAATAATTTCTTTTGCCCCGGGCATCTCGGAGGGCCGGTCTTCTTTGTAGCGCCAAGCCTGGTATTCAGAGATGTCTTCCAGGCCCTTCGCATCTATCGCATCGCGTAAAAGGTCGGTATTGGTATAAACATTGTGCGGCGCGTAACGTTCATTCCAGCGCCAAAAATATGTGCCGTTAAAAAATTGATTAAGGTCATGGATATTGGCGGTTGGAATTTTTGCCAAGGCCTGGGGGCTTCCCCCGACATGGGCAAAAAGCGAGTTAAGCTCAGCCGCCCAGTCAATGTAGTAATCACGGGCCGAGCGAACCGGACCGATTTCATCAACGCTGACCGTACCGTCATAGACCGCCAAAAATCGGGTTATGCCGGCTTCGGCCGGAGCCTCAAAAACAAGACTTGCCTTGCTCAGGCCGGAAGGAGGGCGGGACTCCCAATGGTTCTCGATCATTATGGCGCGCGGCATGGTGTTGCTCATCTCGCTTGCCACCTCAATGCCGTCCAAGGCGCGCGGCGCATAGGTGTCTTCTGCCTCAACAATACCCGGTTCATCTTCTGGGGCGGACACGCGCGACGGATAATAATAGTAAACCAGGCCAATCAGAACCGCACTTAAAATTAAAACAACGCCGATAGGTAGCGCCGCCCGGGCAAACTGCCGGTCCGCGGTGCCGTTTTCGGCGTGTTTTTTAAAAACTCGGTCAAAGGAGTTTTTAATTTTTGATAGCATGTTTGTTTATTATTCTTCGCCTGAGGCGAATCCGCCTTAGGATTATTTTTTCGCCTCTTCCTTGGGCTCCTCTTTCTTTTCTTCTGCGCCCTCTTCGGCTGCTTCTTCCTTGCCCTTGGCCTCAACCTCCACTTTTTCCACCTCTTCCTCAGGGGCTTTTTCAAGCGCGGCAATCTCTTCCTCGGTCATTGGCGGCTGGACAATGGCAATAGTCCTTTCGGCGTCCTGCATAACTTTAACGCCCTCGGGGATTGGCAAATCCTTGATGCGGATACTGTCTTCAAAGGTCGCCAGCTTGCTAAGATCAACTTTAATTTCGGAAATAAGGTCATTTGGCAGACATTCTATTTCTAAATAGCCGAAATTTTTAACCAGCGTACCGCCCAATTCCTTAACCGCCGGCGCTTCACCAACAAATTCAAGGTCAACTTCAGCTTTAATTTTCTGATCCATGCGCACCTTGCGGAAGTCAACATGAATCATCTGATCATGGAGCGGCTCTCTTTGAACTTCCTTAATCATCACCTTGATTGGCTTGGCATCATCAATTTTAAGGTCGATCAAACTGCTTTCACCGGCTTCGTCATAAGCCTTTATTAACTGCTTGGCATCAAGAACAATACTCTGATTTTTAATACCATGGCCATAAACAACACCCGGCACTTTTCCCTGGCTAACCAAAGACTTGGGCTTAACGCCCTCTTCGCGTGTTTTTACATCTAAAGTAAAGTCGGACATATTCGTTAAAAAATTTAAAAAGTTTGCCTCTATTTAACCAAATTTTGGCAAACCTGTCAAGACAGCTAAATTTTCCTTAAAAAATGAGAAGATTTTAGATTCTCGTGGGTCCGGATTACGTCATCGAGGCTTACTTCTTCGCTGCGGTCAAACTTAACCACATCCTCAAAGCTAAGGTCGGTTACCAGGCCGTAAGAAGTAATGCCCAAGCCGGACATCATAAAAAGAGCAATGACCGAGCCAAGACATTCAGCGCAATGCAGGTGGACAACCTGGCGATCAATGCCCTCCCCCAAAAGCCGGGCTTCTAATTTTTTGCCCGAACTCCCGCAAAGCGGACAGCGGCTGATAATTTTAAGATTTTCCGGTAAGGAAAATTGACTGTCAAAATTAATCATATAGCTACCAATATTTTAACAAAATATTGCCAACGATTCTATGCAATTTGTCCCGAATTTATTTTTTACGGATCTGGGACACTGCCGGCGTTTCATGTGCGGCAACGCTTTCGGCAATACCGACGAGCATTAAAAATATCAAAAGTGAACTCGCGCCATAGCTTAAAAACGGCAAAGTAATTCCGGTGACCGGAAACCACCCCAGGTTCATCGCGATATTAATTCCTATTTGGATAAAAATAAACACTGTCACGCCAAGCACCAAGAAAAGACTAAAGTCATCGCCGGCCCGGGTAGCGATTTTTACCAAACGCCAAAAAATAATTGCAAATAGGGCCATCATTAATGCGATGCCGACCAACCCGAGCTCCTCAGCAATCACGGCAAAAATAAAATCAGTCTGGCTTTCCGGTAAAAATTTTAACTGCGACTGTGAGCCAAAACCGAGCCCCCGGCCAAAGAGGCCCCCGGAGCCAACAGCGATTACCGCCTGGGTCACATTGTATCCCTGACCGAGCGGATCCCGCCCTGGATCAAGAAATGTCAATACGCGTTCCCGCTGATAATCTTGCAAGGCAAAGGACCAGCCGATAACGGCAAATAAAATCAGGGCGAGCAAAATAAGAACAATATATTTTTTTTGTACGTTGCCAAAAAAAAGCAAAGCCAGCCATAAAAAGAAAAGTATCATTGCCGAACCAAGATCCGGCTGGAGCATTACCAGAATTACATAAATTCCGCCGAGGAAAGAAATCGAAACAAGATGGCGAAAGCGGAAATGCACGCCGCTTCGCTCGCTAAGATAGCTGGCCATGAGCACGAGTAAGCAAATTTTCGCCAGCTCGACTGGCTGAAAATTAATTGGCCCGAGAGAATACCAGCCGGTTGTTCCGCGGATCGTCTGGCCGAAAAAAAGTACGCCGACCAGTAAAATTAATCCAACGAGATAAATGAGGCGGCGATAATTTTTTAATAAACGATAGTTGGAAATGGCAATGGCGAAAATCAGAATTATGCCGACAACCAAGCTGGCGAGCTGTTTTTTAAAATTAAAAAACTCCGTGTCCTGCTGAGATAAGGCTACGGAATATATTGCGGCAAGCCCCATCGCGCACAAAAATAAAACCGCAAAAAATAAAATCCAGTCAAAATTTTTAAGCCGGCTAAACATGTAATGATATTGGGTAAAAAACAAAAAGAGCTTCGGCTGTAAACGATAAACCTGAAGCTCCTCCTAATTATATGGGCATGTAATTATCCTGGTCAAAGATGTTTACTTCAGGCCTGACTTCTATTTTACTTACTTGGGGCAGGGTGTCAAACCAACTGACTTCAACCGCACGTCTTTCTCCAGTGCGGAAGTTCTTCAAAGCAACATAGTTTACGCCGATCGGCGTTGTTCCCCGGTAGGCAATAATATAAAAACCTACGCTGTAGAAACCGTAACCGCTTAGATTCTGGACATTGAACTTTGTTTTGGCATAAGTGCCCTCCTCAAGTGAAATCTCTGATACCTGTTCAATATCACTAATCAGCAAATTTAACCGTTCGGCGCGCCATGCCTCATAGTCGCTAATTTCGCGCGGGTCAACCCGGTGCCAAGCAATATTGATAAGCTCAAGGCGGGGGCTTGCCGGCCGCGCCTCTCTTTCAAAAGAAAGTTCAGCCGCCCAGGTCTCTTCTGACGGCAGAATAAAGCTGTGGCCACCGGCTGTTTCGCCGCCGGAAAAAACAAATTTATAATCAAACTCTGCCCAATATAAAGAACTGGAATTTTCAATTTCGGCCAAAAAATCATATTTGTCATCTTCGCGCGTAAAAACCCGGGCCGTGCCGATATTGATTCCCCGTGGCCTGTTTTTGCTGATCCATTCCTGAGTAAATACCCGGCTGGCGACCAGCTCCTCAAGGGCCTGGTTGCTTTTTGACCAGTTTAAAATAAAATAATCAAACAACCCCCAAAGGGCGTAAGCCCAAAATATTCCGGCAACGCTAATAACAACGCCGTTGAGAATACGCCGCAGCAGCGCCTTGTTTGTCACGTACCAATAGCCGATTTTTCGAAAAAGGGTGCGCTGTTTTTCTTCTTGTTCAAATGAAGCGCCGTTTGTCATATGTGTTCTAATTATAGCAAAAATCGTCCCCGTATCCAAGCGAAAATAATCCCCTTTTGTGGAGATTTCCACCTTGCCAGATACCTTAAAAAATGGTAAAATATCCCTATCAATTCAATAAAAAATACACCTAAATTATGCCAAAAAAGACAGTAAAAAAAGCTAAAAAAGCAAAGGCGGCAAAATCGGTAAAAAAAGCAGTGAAAGCCAAGGTGGGCAAAGCTGACAAACCGGGTAAAAAAGGAGAATACGGCGCAAGGCAGATCACCGTACTTGAGGGCTTGGATCCGGTAAGAAAAAGACCGGGCATGTATATCGGCACAACCGGGCCTGAAGGACTGCACCATTTGATCTGGGAAGTTGTTGATAATGCGATCGATGAAGCAATGGCCGGATATTGCGACCAGGTAACAGTAACCCTCTTGCCGGACAGCAAGGTGGCGGTTGAAGATAACGGCCGTGGCATTCCGGTTGAAAAGCACAAGCAGTTCAAGGTTTCCGCCCTGGAACTTGTCATGACAAAGCTTCATGCCGGCGGTAAGTTTGGTGAAGGCGGTTATAAAGTTTCCGGCGGTTTGCATGGCGTTGGCGTTTCAGTTGTTAACGCACTCTCAACCTGGACCCGCGCCGAAGTAAAACGCGACGGAAAGCTCTGGGTGCAGGAATATAAAAAAGGCAAGCCAAAGGGCACGGTAAAGTCCGCCGGCAAAGCAGCCGGCACGGGCACAACAATAATTTTCCAACCGGATCCGGAAATTTTTAAAACCGTTGAATTTAACTGGGATTACATCCTGGATCATCTGCGACAGCAAGCCTATCTTACCAAAGGGGTAAAAATAACCGTCCGCGACGAACGAAATCGAGCGACCCGGCAGAAATATTCTTTTTACTTTGAAGGCGGCCTGGCTTCGTTTGTAAAATATTTAAATTTTAATAAATCGCCCAAGCATGAATCAGTATTTTATGTTTCCAAAGAGTATGACGAAGTGGGAATTGAAGTAGCGCTTCAATATACTGATGATTACAAAGATACGGTTTTTGCCTTTGCCAACAATATCTACAATCCCGAAGGCGGAACACATGTTATCGGCTTTCGCACGGCCTTAACGCGCGTATTAAATAATTACGCGCGCAAAAAAGGATATCTTAAAGAAAAAGATGAAAATCTTTCTGGTGAAGATGTGCGCGAGGGTCTGACCGCGGCAATTTCGGTTAAGGTCAAAGAACCCCAGTTTGAAGGCCAGACAAAAGCTAAGCTGGGCAACCCCGAGGTGCGCACCGCCGTGGAGGCGGTATTTGGTGACTCCCTGGCCGTCTTCCTGGAAGAGCATCCCAAGGACGCGGAAAAGATTTTGGAAAAATGTATTTTAGCTTCCCGCGCGCGCAAAGCGGCCAAGGCGGCCCGTGAAACCGTGATTCGCAAAGGCGCTCTTGAAGGCTTAAGTTTGCCGGGAAAGCTTGCCGATTGTTCAAGTAAGGATCCTTCAAAATCAGAACTTTATATTGTCGAGGGCGACAGCGCCGGCGGCAGTGCCAAGCAGGGGCGCAACCGCGAATTCCAGGCGATTCTTCCCTTGCGTGGCAAAATTTTAAATGTTGAACGCGCCCGGCTGGATAAAATCTTAGCCAATAACGAGGTTAAGTCACTGATTATCGCGCTCGGTACCAATATTGGCGAAGGCCTGGACATGAGCAAGTTGCGCTATGAACGCATCATTATTATGACTGATGCCGATGTTGACGGCGCCCATATTAGAACATTGCTTTTAACCCTTTTTTACCGATACTTTCCCGAGGTAATTAAGAGCGGCCATCTTTTTGTTGCCCAGCCGCCGCTTTACAGCATAAAAATCGGCAAAGAACTACATTACGCCTACACCGAAGAACAGAAAGAAGTCATCCTGAAACAATTTGCCAAACTAAAACCCAAAACGGAGAAAAAAACAAAAGGAACAAAAGCCAAAAAACTAGCTGAAGAAGAAACTGAAGAAATTCAAGGTGAAGAAAAAAGCGAATACCAGGCTTCGATCCAGCGCTATAAGGGCCTTGGTGAGATGAATCCGGACCAGCTCTGGACAACGACAATGGATCCGGAAAACCGGCTATTAAAACAAGTGACGATTGAAGACGCGCAAAAAGCGGATAAAACGTTTGACGTGCTGATGGGCACCGAAGTTGAAGCAAGAAAAAGATTTATTCAAACGCATGCCAAGGCGGTGCAAAATTTGGATATATAAAAAAGATAAAAAAACTAAAAAATAAAAATCCGTCTTAATTGGCGGGTTTTTTCTTGACATGATAATTATAAAAATATAAGTTAGAGACATGGTAACTATGCCATAACAATGTTCCTTAACAACATTATATGTTTGCCGCGGCAAAGGCTTAGGCAAATTTGGTGTTGTGCGGGAGCCGGAGGAAAAAAATGAGCGATAAAAAACCAACCCTGGGAAGATTAAGCTGGCTTTTGGAGCGCATGAACGCGTCTCACCATCCCATTACTGACGAACAGGTTGAAAGGTTCGGCCGGCACCCAGGAGGCCCAATTCTGCCAAGTGAGTGCCTGGAGGTTAAGCGCTTTGTCGGTGAAACCTGTGCACTTAGTCTCAGCCCTGACGGCAAGCCCTACCTGATCACGCATGATCTGGAACGAAGTGAGTGCCTTCTTACTGACGGTACATTTATCCGCCCCCTGGATTTCGATCCAAATACTTACATGCTGAGCTTTCTTGGATATGTTACTTCATTCGGGTTCGGCCGCGGACAGATTAATCCGTCCATCTCCGAACGCATTCCCTTAATCCTGGCTCGATCATTGAATTTTCCCAAAAAATCAAGAATATTTTTGGGGCATAACCCCGTGCATGAGGGGCCCGCGCCAGCGCTCATGCTTGCGGATGGGCGATTTGTTTATTTGCATTTCGATACGCCAAGAATTGAAGACCGGCAAATCTGCCCTGGGAACATACGCCACAAACACCTGACGGCACTCTCCACCGGAGAGATCGCCATGATCCATGAAGTCGATCCATTCGACATCGAACTTAACATCTATTCTCCGGCTGAAAGCAAGTTCCTCGACCTTGGCAATAACCGTACCAGTGCCAAGGTCAACGACTTAGTCGAGATTGAGCCGGGCTTACTGGCGATTCTTGACGGACGTAAAGGTTATGGCGACGTCGAGATATCTGACATCTGGTCAAAGGACGAAGGCCTCAATCCCGTTTCCAGCCCTCGGCCGTACTTGGTGAGGTACCTCTCAGACGCAACCCGCATCGACCACTCCCGGTTCGCGCACGTTGGTGAGACTGCCCGCGACAAGCTTGTCTGCTGGTATGCCGACAATAAGCCCGGCCCGGGATTTAACTTCGTAAGCTCTCTTTTCAAACGCGACGGCAAATGGTGCTACTACGCCGTCCTTGGCAGGCATCTTTTTACCATTGCTCTGCACAAAGCAAACGAATCTTAAATCTTACTTCCACCAGCCTACATGGACTGGTGGTTTTTTCTTGACAAATTAGTTTTTTTATGTTACTAAAGAAGCAACCTAAAAACGCCCTTTGCTATGCCGAGGAGGAAAAAATGGCGGCAACCAAAAAGCCGAGCGAAGTACTCAAGAATCTATCCAATAAAGAGCTGGAAAAATTCCTCAGCGGAGACGGACGCTGGAGAGTTGTCGTTTATGACGAACTGCGTGAATGTGAGGAATTCGCCGCCGACTCTGACGAGGACTGGCGCGCCGAATCGCCTTTCGGTGCGGTGGAGTCTGCCGTGGTCGTGGACAAGGAAGGCAAGCCGGTTTTTGATCGGCCGGCCTACCGTGAAGCACCGAATGTCAACATCGTCGCTTACGGCAAAGAAGACAACGGCCGCGTCCGCGTGGCAGTGATCCGCCAGCCCCGGCCGCATGCCGACGACCCCGAACATCCGAGCGAGCCGAATGAGCCGATCGTCTTCGGCCAGATACCGATGGGCTTTCTCGAACGCATCATCGGCAAGGACATGATTCAGCGCTTCGAAGCAAGCGCCAGCGGCGCGGCCCGTGAGGTGGCTGAGGAAACCGGCGCCCAGGTGGTGAAGAACATCATCAAGCCCAAGTTTCCCTGGCTCAACCCCAGCCCGAGCTTTGTCGCCACCTGGTCCGAGCTCTACTTCGTCGAGGTGGATCTCGCAAAGATCGAGGAGCTCAAGGCCGACCGCAATGAGCCCATCTTCAGCGCCGAGTACGTCACCCTGGCCGACCTGCGCCAACGCATTGCCGCGGGAACGGACGAACAGGGCGCGGTCTACCGCTATGGCAACGCTCTGGCACTGTGGATGATATTTCTTTCACACTTTCCCGAGTTTGCCAGCCAGCTGGTTGACTAGCCCTTTCTTAAGGCCCCTGTGGGGCCTTTTTATTTTGCTAAATTTAGTCATAAATTCAGCTATTGCCAAAAAAATATTTTTGCGCTATTATATTCACATCAGCCCCGAGTGGGCTTTTTAAAGACCTAAAAAATGGCTCAATTAAGCCAACTTTATCAATATGTCCTGGAAGGATAACAAAATTGTTAACTACTTTATTTCGGCCAAGGCCGAGCTTAAAAAGGTGGCCTGGCCAACAAGGCAGGAAGTTACCCGTTTTTCACTTCTCGTCATCGGCATCAGCCTGGCAATCGCTTTGTTTTTTGGGGTAGTTGACTATATTCTAACCTTTGGGTTGGAGTTAATCATTCGCTAATTAATAGTCCTTTTAATTTTTTTCTTATTTTTATAAGAAAAGCCCCTTTTAGGGAGGGAGGCAAAAAATATGCCAAAACAAGTACTACAACGCGGGCGTCGCTGGTACGCCATACACACTTACTCCGGCTACGAGGAAAATGTCAGAGATAATTTAAAAAAAAGAATCGAGTCTTATGACATGGAAGACAAGGTTTTTAGTGTTTTGATACCGAAAGAAAAGAAAATTAAAATAAAAAACGGCAAGCGCCGTATTGTTGAGGAAAAGATTTTTCCCGGCTACGTTTTGGTAGAAATGGTGGTGACTGATGATTCATGGTACATGGTGCGCAATACGCCGAACGTGACCGGCTTTATCGGCACGGGTACGATTCCCACTCCCCTTTCTGAAGAAGAAGTGAAATCACTGCAGAAAAGAATGGGCGTTGAGGAACCGCAGTACAAAATTGACGTTCAAGTTAATTCACCGGTTCGCATTATTGACGGCCCATTTAAAGGATTTGAGGGCAAGGTTAATGAAATTGACGAAGCCCGCGGGAAAGTCAAGGTGCTGGTGAGCATGTTTGGTCGAGAAACCCCGGTCGAACTGGACTTTTTACAGATTAAGAAAATATAAACGTTAATTAGTTAACTTGTTAATTAGTTAATTAGCCGCCTTGATAAATATTTAATTAATTAACTAATCTCTAATTAACCAATTAACACGCACTTCCTACCCTGAATATTAAAAAACAAAGGGCGTGCTTCTAGGAAGTATCAAGCAAAATTAATATAATATGGCAAAAAAAGTAAAAACGCAGATAAAACTGCAAATTCCAGGAGGACAGGCAAACCCGGCGCCGCCGGTTGGTCCGGCCTTGGGTCAGCATGGACTGAATATTCAGGAATTCTGCACCAAGTTCAACGACAAGACCAGCGACCGCCAGGGTGAAGTTGTTCCGGTTATTATTACTGTTTATGAAGACAACAGCTTTACTTTTATTACAAAAACCCCGCCGGCATCTGACCTGCTGAAAAAGGCGGCCGGTCTAAAAAAAGGCTCGGGCAAACCGCTGCAGGAAAAAGTCGGCAAGATAACCAAAGCGCAGATTCGCGAAATTGCCGAAAAGAAAATGCCTGACCTTAATGCACGCGACATTGACGCGGCAATGAAAATTATCGAAGGTACGGCCAAACAGATGGGCCTTACCGTAGAAGGTTAATTAATTCTTATTGTGGGATCCCGGTTTTATGACGGGAGCTTGCACCACGAAGGAGAAATATGTCAAAAAGAATCGAGGAGGCAAAAAAACTCATTGACCCGAATAAGGTCTATTCCAAGGAAGAGGCAATCGAGCTTGCCAAAAAAACATCAACTGTTAAATTCGACGCTTCGGTCGAAGTCCACATTAAGCTCGGCATTGATCCGACAAAGGGCGAACAGCAAATCCGCTCAACGATAATTTTTCCGCACACAATCGGTAAAACAAAAACCGTTGCCGCTTTTGTTGATTCGGCAAAGCAGAAAGAGGCGAAGGAAGCCGGAGCGGATATTGTCGGCGGTGAAGAGCTGATTGATGAAATCAAAAAAACAGGAAAGATAAACTTTGATGTTGCCGTTGCCACTCCGGACATGATGCCAAAACTTGCCAAGATCGCTAAGGTGCTCGGCCCAAAGGGCTTGATGCCTAACCCAAAAACCGAGACCGTTGGCCCGAATGTGAAAAAAATGATTGAAGAGCTGAAAAAAGGAAAAGTAACTTTTAAGAATGACGAAACCGGCATTATTCACCAGGCAATCGGCAAGGTTTCTCTTGAGACAAAACAACTTCTTGAAAATTTAAACGCCTTAATTGAGGCGGTTATGAGGGCCAAGCCGGCCTCGGCAAAAGGCCAGTATATCCGCGGCGCGACCATTGCCACCTCAATGGGCCCGGGTATCAAATTTGAAGTTTAGATCTATGGAGGAAAAAAAAGAAAAATATTTTCGTCCCAAATGGGATGACTATTTCATGGCAATTGCCCGGATAATTGCCACGCGTAGCACGTGCGATCGTCTGCGCGCCGGCGCTGTTCTGGTCAAAGAAAACCGCATTATTTCCACTGGCTATAACGGCGCCCCTCCCGGACTCCCCCATTGCGACGGCCCGGAGGGTCACCTCATGGAGGAGGGCCACTGCATCCGGACAATCCACGGCGAGCATAACTGCTTATTGCAGGCGGCAAGAATTCCCGGCGTAAGCACTGTCGGCACGACGCTTTATACCACCTACAGCCCATGCATGCATTGCTGTAAATATATTGTTGCCTGCGGAGTGAAGCGGGTAGTTCTCGGAAAAATATACCGAGCCGAACAGGCGATTGACTATCTCCGTAATGCCGGGCTTCAAGTTGATATCTACGAAGAGAATAAGGAGATAAACGGCTTTTTTTCTTCGCTTTTTCAAAAAGAAATCGAGATTATGAATCCAAAAGAAGGCGACGTAAAATTCAGAAAAGAATAGTATGCCCAATACAGTCATTGCCCTGGTCGGCATGGCCGGCGCAGGAAAAACCGAGGTTGCTGAAGAGTTTAAAAAAATCGGCTATGGCTACGTGCGCCTCGGCCAAATAACCCTGGATGAGGTAAAAAATCGCGGCTTAGAGCCCAGTGAAAAAAATGAACGGCCGATCCGTGAAGAATTCCGCAAAAAGCACGGCATGGGTGCGTTTGCCACCTTAAACTTCCCCAAAATTGACGAGGGCTTAAAAATCGGCAACGTAATTGTTGACGGGCTTTATTCCTGGAGCGAATATAAAGAATTTAAAAATAAATATAAAGATGGCTTTAAAGTGATTGCCGTCTATGCTTCTCCAAAGACACGGTATAACCGGCTGGAGAACCGCGCCGCCAAGCACGGTGATGACCCAGAGATGATTTTTCGTTCATTCGGCTGTGAAGAAGCAAAAGCGCGTGACCATGCCGAGATAGAAAACATTGAAAAAGGCGGACCGATCGCCATGTCTGATTACACGATCGTTAATGAAGGCACTCTGGACGAACTGCGGCAAAAGACCAAGGAAATTATAAAAAAAATCAATGAAAGTTAAAATCAAAAGAATTGATAAAGAGCTACCGCTACCCCAGTATCAGACCGCTGGCGCGGTAGCTTTTGATTTATGCGCCCGAACTGACGCGGAGATTTCCCCGGGTGAGATTGTGCCGGTGCCGGCAAATGTGGTTGTTGAGGTCCCCGAAGGCTACATGATGATGCTTGCCGCACGTTCCAGCCTTTCAAAGAAAAAAGGGCTTCGCCTGGCCAATGGCGTCGGCATTTTTGACCAGGATTATTGCGGCCCGGATGACGAAGTGATGATCATCCTGCATAATTTTAAAAACGAACCCTGCCAGATTAAACGCGGCGAGCGCTTGGCCCAAGCAATTTTTGTAAAAATCGACAAGGCCGACTGGGAAGAGGTCGGTGAGATGGCACAGCCGACGCGCGGGGGCATTGGTTCAACCGAGGGTTACCGGGAATAACAGGAATAAAAAAACGCGAAAGGCGGGAAGGAGACCACCTTTCGCGCGAAGAAGAAGGCGGAGAAGCCAAGGAGGAGAAGTGTCCTGCCTGATGCCGGACGCGTGAGCACGCTCACCTGTCTCCTACTGACCACTCGCCCAATATCATAACTGCTTTAAATATATTTGTCAATATACCAATAAAATAAAAACATATGGACTACGGAGCAAAAAGAGAAATTTACACCCTAGAGGGCCTTACGCCGGAAGTGCGCGCGGTTACTTTTGCCAAATGCAGCCGCAGTCCGGAATCTTTTCGTGATATTGCCAATGAGCTGACTGACGAAAAATCCGCCGAATTCCATGAAAAGTGGGTAGTCGGCTATGGCCACTCCTCGGTTGCCGAACACGCGGTTCTCTCAATCGCTATTGAAAATGTCTCCAATGTTGCGACAAAGGTGATTGAAGACAACCGTTTGGCATCTTACACGGAAAAATCAAGCCGCTACCAGGTTTTTGACAAGGAGCGCTATTATAAACCGAAAAAAATCATGGATTCCGACCTGGCCGAAACCTATTCCCAGACGGCAGACATGCTTTTTGACACCTATAATGAACTGCTGGAGCCGATGAAAGAATTTATAAAAAGTAAAAATCCGCAAACAGAGGGCCAGAGCGACAAAGCCTATGCCAGCGTTATCAAGGCCAAGGTCTGCGACAACATCCGCTATCTTTTGCCGGCGGCCACGCAAACCAATCTCGGCATGACAATCAACGCCCGCAATCTAGAACACGCCATTGTTAAAATGCTTTCGCATCCGCTTGATGAAATGCGCGAAATCGGCCAGGAGATCAAGGACGTTGCTTTGAAAATTACCCCGACCCTGATTCAATTTGCCGACCATAACGACTATCTTGAAGAAACTAAAAAAGCGCTGGAAGAAAAATCCGAGGAAGTAATGAATAATGAGGAAATAAAATCCAGCGAACCGGTTAAGATAGTTAATTATGACCAGGACGCGGAAAATAAACTGGTCAGCGCCCTACTCTATCCAGGCTCGCGCTATTCATATTCACAAATTTACGAGCGGGTAACCAAGATGAGCGATGACGAGAAGGCCGAAGTCGTTGACGAAGCGCTCAAACGCCGCGGCGACCACGACGCACCGATCCGCGAGCTCGAACATATCTATTATACTTTTGATATTTTAATGGACTTTGGCGCTTTCCGCGATGTCCAGCGCCACCGCATCTGCACTCAGTCCAATCAGGATATTACCTGCGCCCACGGTTTTGCCACGCCGGAAGACATTGTTGAAGCCGGACAGGAAGAAAAATACAAAGCTGCCCTGCAAAAAGCCTGGGACGCTTATAATAAAATATATGCAAGGTTTCCCAAGGAGGCACAGTATATTGTGCCGATGGCCTTTTATAAACGTGTCCTGATTACCTGGAACTTGCGTGAGCTTCATCACTTTATTCCTTTGCGCTCGGGCAAAAAAGGCCATATCTCCTACCGCCGCATTGCCCAAGAGTGCTGGAATAAAGTAAATGAAATCCATCCCCTCTTGGCGAAATATATCCGCGTTGACATGTCCGGCGGCTCAGCCTCATGGGCAGCCTCGCTTCATGACGAAAAATTATGCCTGAAACCAAAAAATTATCCCCAGGAAAATTCATAGTTTTTTACGGAATTAATAATCTGGGAAAAACTACTCAGGTTAAAAAGCTGGTTGAACGCCTTAAGGCCGAAGGCCATCCGGTTGAATATTTAAAATATGCGATTTACGATCTTGAGCCCTCCGGTCCGATATTGAATGATTATTTGCGGGAGGGAAATCCACATAATCTTTCGGCAAGGGAGTTCCAGATATTCCAGGCAATGAACCGGACGCAGTACGATCCGATTCTGCGGAAAAAGATTGAAAATGGTGCTATAATAGTAGCTGAGGATTATATCGGCACAAGTATTGCCTGGGGCATGGGCGCCGGGGTTGATAAAGAATTTTTAGTAAAAATTAATTCGCATTGTCTAAAAGAAGACTTGGTCTTATTGCTTGATGGCGAAAGATTTACCAGCGGTATTGAGGAAAAGCATAAGCACGAAACCGATGAAGAGCTGACTAATAAAGTCCGGCAAATCCACCTCGACCTGGGGAAGGAACACGGCTGGCAAAAAATTAACGCCAATCAGGGAATTGAAAAGGTGCATGAGGATATTTGGCAGTTAGTTAACAATTTATTAAATAATTAATAAAGAAAAAATTTATATGAATTTAATAGGAGCGGGAGAAATACTCAAACGAAGCTGGTCAATGTACTGGTCTAATTTTCAGCTTCTTATCAGCATTGCCGCCTGGTCATTGATACCGGCACTGGCAACTATACTTCTTGCCTTAATGCCCGAATCTCTCTGGATGGTAACGGCATTTTTGGGCATTGCTGTTTTTATCGGGGCAATAATTATCGGTTTATGGGTTTATGTATCCCTTACCGAAGTGATGGCAAAAATATATACAAAGGAAAAATACAACACCAAATTTATATACCAAAAAGCCTGGGAAAAAATAATTCCCCTGCTCTGGGTTTCTATCCTTTCCGGTTTGGCAGTCTTTGGCGGAACCCTGCTTTTGATAGTCCCCGGTATAATTATCGCCGTATGGTTTGCTTTTTCCAGCATCATCAATGTGCTTGAAGGGACAAGAGGCAGAGCGGCGCTCAAGGCAAGCAAACAGCTGGTATCGGGCAAGTGGTGGTCCACCTTTTGGAGGCTTGTTGCGCCTTATTTTGTCTACATTGTTGCGTTCTACATCCTGGTCGGCGTATTGTTCTGGTTGGTCGGCTTGGCAAGTGGCAACTGGGAAGGCTTTATTACCGGCGAGTATATGCCCTGGCTAAGTTCAATTGTCAGTAATATTCTTAATGTTCTTATCACGCCGCTTTTTGTTTCTCTGCCGATCATCCTTTACATTGAACTAAAAAAATTTAAAGGGGGAAAATAAAATCAGTTATGGCCTATCAGCCAATCATTGGGCTTGAGATCCACGTCCAGCTCAAAACAAAATCAAAAATGTTCTGCTCCTGCCCGAATGTATCCGATGACGCTGGACCGAACACCGCGATATGCCCGGTATGCACCGGACAGCCCGGAATTTTGCCGGTGCTCAATAAAGCTGCTTTAGAAATGGGGATCCTTGCGGCGCAGGCTTTGAATTGCCAGATACAGGAAAAGTCAAAATTTGATAGAAAAAATTACTTCTATCCTGACCTGCCCAAGGGCTATCAGATTTCTCAATATGACATGCCGATCGCCCTTGGCGGCTATCTTGAAATCACTATGCCCAAAGGACCGAGAGAATACGCAAAAATCGGCATTACCCGCGTTCATCTTGAGGAAGACGCGGCAAAATCATTCCATGACGCAAAGTCAAAGGAAACCCTGATTGATTACAACCGGTCGAGCACGCCGCTTATTGAGATTGTTACTGAACCCGACTTTCGGTCGCCGCAGGAAGCAAAAGTTTTTCTGCAGGAGCTAAGGACAATTATGCGCTATCTTGGGATATCTGACGCAAATATGGAAATGGGCCAGCTTCGCTGTGACGCGAATATCAGCCTGCAGAAAGTTGATGCGGACGGAAAACCAATCCATGAATCATTTTTTCCTAAAACTGAAATTAAAAACCTTAATTCATTTAAATCGGTCGAACGGGCGCTGGAATACGAAATTAAGCGCCAGACAAAACTTTGGGACGAAGCCAACCCGCCTCGCCAGCAAGCAACCCGCGGTTGGAATGAAGTGGAAGGCGTGACCCAAGAGCAGCGCGTAAAAGAAGAAGAGCATGACTACCGGTATTTTCCAGAACCTGATTTGCCAATGCTTGACCTTGGCGAAATTATTAATATGGCCAAACTTGATATCCCAGAGCTTCCTAACGCCAAACGCGAAAGATTTAAAGACGAGTACGGACTCTCTGATGAAGCGGTTAAATTTCTCTGTGCGGACGCCCACTGGGCCGAATACACGGAAAACGTGATTAGTGAGTTAAAGTCCTGGCTTGCCAGCCTGCCGGACATAGAAGGAACGACTGATGAGATATATGAACAAAATAAAAAGAAGCTGGCAAAGCTCGTCGGCGGATGGCTCAGCTCAAAACTACAAGGCATAATGGCTGATAAAAAAATTGATATTCGCGATCTTAAAATTGATCCGGAAAATTTTGCTGAATTTATTTCTCTCATTTACACAAATAAAATAAATAGCGCAACTGCACAAAAAATGCTGGGCCTGATGATTGAAACCGGCAAAGACCCGAGCCAGATTATGGAAGACGAGGAACTCGGCCAAATGGATAATGTTAAAGAATTGGAAAAAATTGTTCAGGACGTTGTTAAGAACAATCCGGAGCAGGTTGCCGAATATCGGGCCGGAAAGATAACAGTTATACAGTTTCTCGTCGGGTTGGTCATGAAGTCGACCGAGGGAAAGGCTGATCCGAATATTACCCGAGTGCTTCTTGAAAAATATTTAGAAGAAAAATAAAATAAAAAATAGGCGCGGTTTGGAAATCCGTGCCTATTTTTTTTATTTATTGAGAAATTTTTTTACTAATTTTTCCGCCTTCTCCCGGCTATCAACCCATTTAATGCGCTTATCGCGGCGAAACCACGTTTCCTGGCGCCGTGCATAACGGCGGGTATCCCGTTTAAGAATCTGCATTGCTTCTTCCAGGTTATTATCGCCGCGAAGATAATATCCGATTTGCTTATATCCGATACCGGTCATGCCGGGATCGTTCCATTTATAGCCTTTGCTGAGCAGGGTCTTTACTTCGTCGATTAAACCATTCTCAATCATGTGGTCAACCCGGCGGTCAATGCGGCGATGGAGCATGTCACGCGGTATACGAATCCCAATTTGTAAAATATCAAATATCGGCTCGCCGACTCCACGTTGCACAGAAAAAGGCTTACCGGTTAAAATACAAACCTCGAGCGCGCGAATTATCCGCCTTTTATTATTCGGATCCACCACTTTGAGGGCGCCCGGATCCATGCGCCCCAAAAGACTCCAAAGCTCTTCATTGCTTTTTGTCTCCAGGCTGTCACGGAGATTCTGATTGGCTTTTACTTTCGGAATCTTCATATTATCGACAACCGCCTTAATGTAAAGCCCGGTGCCGCCAACAAGAAAAGGGGTTTTACCGCGCCGCTGAATCTCACGGATGCGCCGCAGGGCCCGTCTCTGAAACTCGGCAACACTGAAGTCTTCGTTAGGGTTTAAAAAATCAATTAAATAATGCGGTATATTTCCGGCGCAGTAAAACTGCCGGCCCTGCACTCTTTTCCACTTACCCGGCTCTTTGGCTGTTCCGATATCCATCCATTTGTAAATCTGACGCGAATCGCAATTTACGATTTCACCATTATATTTTTTGGCCAACTCCAAACTATAGGTCGTTTTGCCACCAGTGGTCGGACCAAGTATAACAACTAGTTTATTGTGCGCTTTAACCATAATTTAGCTCATTTTGCCCTGCAAAATCCATGTTTTGGGGCTTTCAATGATAACAGATTGAAGCGTTCCTGTCAAATCCCCGGGTGAACAAAATTCAACGAGCTTCATCTCATTTGAGTGGCCCTGGCAAACATTATCCCGATATTTTTCAACCAAAACATCAACGGCTTTATCCTGATAAGCCTGATTTTTCTTATCCGTTATCCCCCTCATCAGTTTTTCTAACTTTTGCCAGCGCTCCTTTTTGTTCTGATGCGAAACGTCGTCGTCAAAATTTTTTGTTGCCGTTGTACCGGAACGCGGTGAATACATCGCGTTGTAAGAGATGTCAAATTCAATCTGGCGGTATAAATCTAAAGTCGCTTCAAACTGAGCCTCGGTTTCCCCGGGAAAGCCGACGATAATATCTGTACCTAAGGCGATCGTCGGACGGACTTTTTTTACTTTTTCAATTACCCGAGTGTACTCCTCCCGTGTATATGCACGATTCATCCGCTTGAGTACATCATTGCTGCCCGACTGAACGGGCAGGTGCAAATAGTTAATCTGTTTTGGAAGCCCCATGGCTTCGATCACCTCTTCATGCATGTATCCGGGGTGGGGCGAAGTCCAATAAACACGTTCAAGCCCGTCGAGCTGGTTTATCTCCCAGAGCAGGGCGGCGAAATTTTCTTTAAAAGGATTGTTTTTACTGAAATTTTCCGGATCAGGCGCGATGTAATTATTAACTATCTGACCGAGCAGGGTAATTTCCAAACATCCGTTATCGCAAAGATAGCGGGCTTCGGCCATAATATCCTTTATCGGACGGTAGCGAACGCGTCCGCGGGCATAAGGAACAACGCAGTACGTACAAAATTTATCGCAGCCTGTGCTAATAGTGATAAAGGCTTGATAATTACGCTTATATTTTGGCTTTATTTTTAAATAATCAGAAGGAACGTCGGAATTATTAATATCGGGATTAATGCGCCGAATCAGCTTGGGAAGCTGGGGCAGGTCCTTAATAGAAAAATACAAATCAACCCCTTTCATTTTTTTTATTAGATCTCCCCGGGTATCGCGTCCGGCCATGCAGCCGGTAATGCCGATGATAAGATTCGGTTTTGTTTTTTTCAATTGATTAAAGTTTTCCACTTTACCAAAAACCCGGTCTTCGGCTGACTGACGGACCGAACAGGTATTCAATAAAATTAAATCCGCCTCCTCGGGCCGAGAAGTCATTTCCATGCCCAGGCGCTCAAGTACTGAAGCGATTCGCTCTGAGTCGTTCTTGTTCATCTGGCAGCCGTAGGTAATTATGTGGTATTTGGCGCTCATAGTCTTTTGATTGTAAGCAATATTCTCTAATTTTTCAAGGCCTCCATATATAAAATACGCCCAAATGTTATTAGGCGTATTTTATTTTATCTTAGCTTCTATCCTTGATCTCGCTTAGCACGTGCTTGGTAAAATCCTGCTTTTTCATTTTTTTCATATCCTTTTCCCCGCGTACCCGAACAGTCAACTCATCACCGCCCATCTCCTTATCGCCGATTACCAGCATATAAGGTATTTTTTCTTTTTCCGCTTTTCTGATTTTATTACCCACGGTCTCGTTAACATCATCAACTATTGACCGGACTCCGAGCGCAGCCAGCTCTTTTTTAAGCTCATGGCAGTAATCGATGTGGGCTGAACCAACTGAAATAATTTTTACCTGAGTCGGGCTGAGCCAAACGGGGAAGGCTCCGGCAAAATGCTCAATCAGCATGGCAATGGTGCGCTCAAGTGAACCGGTAAAACCGCGGTGAATAATGATTGGATGTGCGTCTTTGCCCCTTTGATCGACATAAGTCATGCCGAGGCGCTCGGCCATAAAGAAGTCAATTTGCAGGGTAGACATCTGCCACTCTCGCCCGAGGACATCTTTGACAACGAAGTCCAATTTCGGGCCGTAAAAAGCGGCTTCGCCTTTGCCGATTTTATATTTAATCTTGTTGTCTTTGAGTATTTTTTCAAGAGCTTTTTCCGCCTTATTCCATGTTTTTGTATCGGAAATATATTTATCTTTATTTTCGGGATCATGAGTTGAAAGAGTAACCTCGTAATCTTTGAGCTGGAAAGCTTCAAACATCTGCTGAACCATACCGATAAGCCGCGTGTACTCCTCTTCAATCTGTTCCGGAGTGATAAATATATGGGCATCATCAATGGTCAGGCAGCGAACCCGCGCCAATCCGCCGAGTTCGCCCGACTTTTCAAAACGATAGCAGGTGCCTTCTTCAGTAATGCGCAGGGGAAATTCGCGGTAACTGTGCGGTTTAGACTTATAAATCATGTAATGGTGCGGACAGTTCATTGGCCGCAAAACATAAGTCTCGTCTTCCAAGCCGAACGGCGGAAACATATCGTCCTGGTAATGATCCCAGTGACCGGTAAGCTTATAGAGGTCGTTTTTTGCAATATGCGGCGTCCATACCCTTTCAAAACCAACCTGGTCCTCAAGCTCGCGTTCAAGCTTTAATATTTCATCGCGCAAAACGCGGCCGTTGGGCAAAAGCAGGGGGAGACCCTTGCCGATATTTTCATTAAATATGAATATCTCCAGCTCTTTCCCCAGTTTACGGTGGTCGCGCTTAGCCGCCTCCTCGCGCAGGCGCAAATATTCGTCAAGCTCTTTCTGCTTCTCCCAAGCCGTTCCGTAGATGCGCTGAAGCATTGGATTTTTTTCATCGCCCCGCCAGTATGCCCCGGCTAAATTAAGAAGTTTAAAAACTTTTATTTCTCCGGCATTTTTCACGTGAGGTCCCCGGCAGAGATCAACAAAATCACCCAAGCGATAAATTGAAACTTTTTCCCCTTCTTTTAGAAGCTCCTGCTCCTCATCGGACTTGAACTTAGTAGTGCCTTTTTCCTTAAGATCCTGGAGCAGCTCAACTTTATAATCCTGTTTTAATTTTTTAAACATGGTAATTGCCTCATCAATATCCATTTCCTCGCGTTCAAACTCAACCTTAGCATTGATAATTTTTTCCATTTCTTTTTCAATTTTCTTTAGGTCTTCGGGCGTTAGATTATTTTTTATGTCAAAATCATAATAAAATCCGCCCTCAATAACCGGACCGATACCGAACTTGGCATCGGGATAAAGTTTTTGCACTGCCGCGGCCATTACGTGGGCGGCGGAATGCCTTATTTTTTCTAGCTTGTCTTTCATATTTAAATCGTGATAAATAAAAACTCGTCCCGAAAACTATTTTCTTGGGACGAGAGTTCTTGTTTCTCCCGCGGTTCCACCCAAGTTCCCCTGGACAAGGGGCACTCGTTTGGCATGATACGCTCATGCGGCGCGGTTCAAGGGATGGTGCGGTTTTGCGCTTACCAAAGGGGATTTCAGCCAATGTCCCCTCTCTCTTTGTGGCAGCCTGCAAAGCCGCTTGTTCCCTATCATCACCAAATAAAGAATATCAAATTTGTAAATATTTATCAAGCTCTAATAAATTATTTCGTATTCGATATGGTCTTCAAGATTAGGTATCCGATTTATCCAAAACGGCCGGGTGCTTATCTCCACATCTTCAATTGCCGGTGAATTTATCAAATAAAGCTTTGCCTCCTCGACGCTCAGGCCGGTAATCTTTCTCTTGTCAAGAACCTTGGCGCTGTCCTTTAATATCGCTTCAGCCCGGGCAAAAACGTCAATGCTTGCGAGTCCGGACTCAATTTCATATTCGCCCACGGCAAAGGTGCTTTCCGAAGAAATTTTGCCAACCAAATGATCGGCATCAAGTGCTTCCTCAAGCTTGGCTGACATGATTTCGGTCATCTGATTTTGGTTATAAAATACGGCAACTGCCTTAATTTTTATCTTAATGCTAAACGAATCGGCTTCTTCACCCGGCATTGTGTCGGATATTTTTTCAATTACTTCATGCGAGTAAGCGGCTGCACCAAAACGCGGATCGCTGTTTTGCCGGCCAATCTCTGCTTTTGCCTGCTCAAGAATTTCTTCGGCAAGCTCTTTTTCGGCTTTGGTCAGATCAGCCTCACTGACGATCTTAAGTATCACCGAACCCCCGGTCATCGGCGAATCGCTTTGGGCGTAAATCTGATCCTGAAGGCCGCTCCAAAGTCCAGGAATAGTAAAACGGGTGGGGCCAATCTCATACTCTTCGCCTTCTTCATCGGCATGAGCCATTACCCTGACTTCGCCGCCGGCCGGCACGGTCACAGTATTGTCAATGCGGTATAATTTGCCGTCGGGCGCTAAAAGCCGGGTTGAGGCAACAAGCGGCTGGTCTTTGTTCCACTTATTTATAATCCGCACCTCTCCGCCGGCCTTGGCCGGCACTTCGCTTCCTTCAGCCGCCGGGGTAAATTCTTTGGTTTTTTCAAAAATTTGTTCAACAATCTTTCCCTCGATTTGATTCTGCGCGCTCGCAACCTTAACGATATCAACTTTAAAATTTGTGCTTATTTTTTCTTCGGCCGGATATATCTTAATGTGGGCCTTAACAAAGGAAAGATAGGCAACGAGACCAAGAAGGAGCAAGGTTAAAATAATAAAACTAAAGGCAATCCGCCGGTATAATTTTACTGCCGGTGGACGCTGCTTCACAATGCGGGCAACCGGCTTTTTGGTAACTTGCCGTTTTGAAGAATGTCCCATCATAAAAAATCTATTATTTAATCGTATTTATTATAACATTTTTTAACAAAAAAAATAAGGGCCCTAAGAGCCCCGGGATATTTATTTGAAAATTATAACATTCTCACCTTATCGGACCCGAGAAGACGGCCCAGCTCTTCTTGAAGTGATTCAGAATAATCAATCCGCAAATCCGGTTCAATTTTTTTCGCGCTGCTTCCTTGGCCGATTATTAAGCGGACGCGGCGGTTGCCCTGATGGGCGAGCAAAACCTCTTTAAGCTCGGCCATCAGCTTGCTTTCTGGATTAGCCGGCAGTTCAATCTGCACAAATCCAAAACTGGGCGTTTTACTCTGCTGATAATAACCATTCCCGCCGATTTCAAAATTTCTCATCACGCTCTGGCAGTTGTCTTTATCGATCAGATAAGCGCTGTTAACAATTACCTTGGTTTCACCGTCTTTGTCAGATATTTTACCGGATATGAGGATTGAGGCGTCTTCATGCCAGACGGCTGCGTAATCACGGTAAATACCAGGGAAAACCACGAGCTCGACATCGCCGGAAGTATCTTCAATTTTTGCAAAAATCATTGTTTCGTTCTTCTTGGTCAATATTTTTTTAATATTGGTGACGATGCCGCCGATTTTTACAAAAGCGTCCCTCTGCCTTGGCAAATCCACTAGGCGCGTAATCCTTTCGCCGAGCACTTCCTCGATTTCGCCAAACGGGTGCTCGGTGACATAAAGGCCAAGAAGCTCGCGCTCCCACTGCAGCATTTCTTTTTTTGACGCCGGCGAAACATCTTTTAAATGCAGCTTGGAGCGGGAAAAATCAGGTGAAGCAGTAAAGAGATTTGACTGGCCCGATTCGATTTCTTTTTGGATTGAACGGTTGTACTCAAGAAGCTGCTCAATATTCAATAACAGCTTGTTGCGCTCGCCAAATTTATCAAGCGCGCCGGATTTTATTAAAGATTCAAGCGATTTTTTATTAAAATTTTTAGATGAAACACGTGAAATAAAATCTTCAATATCTTTATAATTGCCGCTCTCCTTTCTTTCTCGGACAATCGTTTTGATGATATCGCTGCCGAGATTTTTTATCGCCAGCAGGCCCCAGCGGATATTGTTCGTATTGGGCACAATGGCAAATTTGCCGAATGATTCATTCACGTCCGGCGGCAATACTTCAAGGCCCATTTTCCGGCATTCCTCAACCTCAATGGTAATCCGGTCAATATCCTGAGCGTCAGAATTCATCAGGGCGGCCATGAAGCAGTTGGGATAGTGCGCCTTGAGATAGGCGGTCCGGTAAGCGATCATCGCGTAGCAGGTGGCGTGTGATTTGTTAAAGCCGTACGCGGCAAAATCTTCCAAACGGCTGAAAACCTTGGCCGCTTTGTCACGCGGCACCCCCTTTTGCACCGCGCCTTCAACAAATTTTGACTTCATTTCTTTCATCAGGGATTCAATCTTTTTGCCCATTGCCTTGCGCAAAGTATCCGCCTCGCCGCCGGTGAAACCGGCCATATCTTTTGAAATCTGCATGACCTGCTCCTGGTACACCGGAATGCCGTAAGTGTTCTTCAAAGCCTCCTCCATGAGCGGATGCTCATACTCAATGCGCTCTTTGCCGTGCTTGCGGCGGATAAAACTGTCAATCCATTGCATTGGTCCGGGGCGGTAAAGCGCCACCATGGCGATAATGTCCTCAATTTCGCTTGGTTTGAGCTCTTTAATGTAACGCTTCATGCCGTCGGATTCCAACTGAAAAACGCCTGTGGTTTCTCCCCGGCCGAAAAGCTCAAAAGCTTTTTTATCGTCAAGCGGAATTTTATCAATGTCAATTTTTTCTCCGTAGACCGCCTCAACGATCTCCAGAGTATTTTGTATGATCGTTAAATTGGCCAAGCCTAAAAAGTCCATTTTGAGAAGGCCGATATCTTCAATCGGATGCAGCGAGTATTGGGTGACCGTGTCCACGTCGCCGTGCTGAGCAATTTGCAAAGGAACGTATTCGGTTAACGGCCGGTCGCTAATAACTATGCCGCAGGCGTGCTGGGAGGCATGGCGTACCGTTCCCTCCAGCTTCATTGAAAGATCAAGCAATTCCTTTACCCGCTTGTCTCCCTCATAGACCTGGCGGAGCTCAGGGTTTTCTTTGACTGATTTTTCAAGCGGAATGTGGCGGCCCTGAATCGGCGGCGGAATAAGCTTGGCGATCCGGTCAACTTCGCCGTATGGCCAGCCAAGCACGCGGCCAGTGTCACGGACCGCCGCGCGGGCGGCCATTGTTCCGAAGGTAATAATGCCGGCGACTTTGTCTTCTCCGTATTTTTGCCTGACATAGTCAATCACCTCTCCCCGGCGGTCATCGGCGAAATCCAAATCAATATCCGGCATGGAAATTCGGTCGGGATTTAAAAACCTTTCAAAAAGAAGCCCGTAGCGCAACGGATCGATGTCGGTGATATTTAAAATATAAGATATTATTGATCCGGCGCCCGAACCACGGCCCGGTCCGATCATAATCCCCTGATTCCTTGCCCAGCTTACAAAATCGGCGACAATAAGAAAATATGAGGAGAAGCCCATTCGTTCAACGGTCTGCAGCTCGTATTCAAGTCTTTCCGTAATTACGTCGTTTGGCTCGGGATAGCGACCCTCAATGCCCTGATAACACCTCTCCCGCAGATATTGCGCGTCGTTTTTCCCCTCCGGCACCTTAAAGCTCGGCAGAATAAATTTGCCCAGCTCAATTTCAACATTGCACTGTTCGGCGATTTTTACCGTATTTTCAATCGCTTCGGGAACGTGCTTAAATGCCTCGGCCATGTGCTCGGGCGAAGTCATTGAAGCGTCGTATCCGCGCATGTTCATCCGGTCGGTATCAGTGACCAGCTTGCCGGTCTGCACGCAGGTTAAAAGATCCTGGGCGTCGCGATCGTCGGGAAAAACGTAGTGAATGTCTTTTGTCGCGATAAGCGGCGTGCTTGTTTCTTTGGAAAGCTTGATCAACAGCTCATTCACTTTCATCGTATCCTCAAGCTCCGGATGATCCTGCAGCTCAAGATAAAAATTCTCCGCTCCGAATATGTCCTTATATGCAGCAACAAGATTCACGGCCTCCTCCCACCGGCCGCTTAGAAGCGTCCGCGGAATTTCGCCGCCCAAACAGGCGGTTGCGGCAATCAGCCCCCTGCTGTATTCGTGCAATATATCCTTGTCCATTCTCGGCCGATAATAAAAACCCTCCAGGTACGCCTTGGTGGTTAATCTCATAAGATTTTTGTATCCTTCATTATCCTTTGCCAGCAGGACCAGATGCGCCGGGTGGTCGTCAATTTTTGCCCGCTTGTCATGGCGGCTGTTCGGGGCGATATACGCCTCAACGCCAATGATCGGTTTTATTCCCTGCTTCTTGCAGGTTTTATAAAATTCAATAGCGCCATACATGGCGCCATGGTCAGTGAGGGCAAGCGCGTCCATTCCAAGTTCCTTGGCCCGGCTGACAAGCGCCGGAACCTTTCCCAGTCCGTCAAGAAGCGAGTAGTGTGAATGTGTATGGAGGTGCACGAATTTCATATAACTAAATTATTGGCTCCTCCTTTTAAAATATTTTTTGGAGAATATCTAAAAATTATAATTTAACCTTTTTAGTCCGTCCCTTTGTCTTCTTCTTTTCTTTGCGTTCGGCAAGATGCCCGATAAGATATTTTGCGCCGTCGGCAATCAGAGCAAGATAGGTCGAGGTATTATCCAGCTTTTCCCTGACCCCGCGGATCGCCTCGTCGATCGCCTGCATCTTATCCTTGACGTCGCTCATCAGCCCGTAAGTCTGCCGCAAAATCATTGCCACATAATAAATTACCCAGCAAAGAAATATGGTCACCCAGAGCACGCAGAAAGCAACAACAATGTATAAAATATCTTTGGTTGATTCAAACATAGTTAGTTTATATTTTGAACTTTATATGCCTTATTTTATCATAAATTCGAGGCAGTGGCAAATAGCCATAATATAATAAAAAACCCCGCGAGGCGGGGCTTTTTTTATATTGACGCTACCTTATTTTCACGCCCTTGCTCCCCAAGGACTTGAGAATTTTATTTACTTCTTTTTCGATTTCGTCTGCTTCAAGTGTTTTCTCCCGACTGCGGAAAGTGATATGAAGGGCAATGCTTTTTGTGCCCTCGGGAATGCCTTTGCCCTGGTAAATATCAAATGGCGCGATATCTACAATCAGGCCGCTGGCGCCGAAAATTAGATTTTCCAATTCCTTATAGCCCAAACCAATCGGGCAAATAAGTGCCAAATCCCGGCGCACGGCGGGATATTTTGGCAATGGGGCGAACCGGACTTCCTTTTTTTGTAAAATCGCCAAAAGCTCTTCAAGATTTATTTCAAAACATCCAACCCGGTCATCGATATCAAGCGCTTTTTGTTTGGCCGGATGAAGCTCGAATATTTCGCCGATAATGCGCTTGTTGACTTTAACACTTGCCTGCCTCCCTGGATGGCAGTAGCTACAGGCCCCGGGATTCTCAACAAGTTCGGCAGAAATGCCAAAGGAAAATAAGAGGCTGTGAAGATTATTTGCCGCCGGGGTGAATTGATCTTTCGAACCTTTTTTGACAAAAGATGCAACAAGATTTTTTACCTCATTGGGCAAATATGTTTTCTCTTTCGGATTGGCAAACTTCTCACTCTTTCCCCGCCAATGCACGCTGCCGATTTCAAAAATATTTATTTCTGTGTTATTGCGCTGATTGGTAACAACATTTTTTAAAATATTTGGCAAAAGCATGGGCCGTAAAAGCGACATCTCCTCACTGATTGGATTTTCAATACTTACGCAGGAAGATTTGTCAATGCCGAGGACGGCAAGATCACGCCCGCTTAAGAAAGAATAATTATATACTTCATCCAGCCCCAAACCGGCAAGGATGTTTATGATTTTATTTTCCAGCTTACGGAGATGATTTATATCCGGAGGCATAATTTCGCATTTTGGCAGACTCGGTTTAACATTGTCATATCCGTAAATGCGCGCCACCTCTTCTACCAGGTCTTCAGCGATTGAAATATCTTTTGTCGCCCGCCAGGTCGGTATTTTAACGCTTAATTTGTCTTTTTTATCTTTGACTTCAAAGCCCAGGCCGGTGAGGATTGAAATAACCTGCTTTTTTGGCACCTCAATGCCGATTTTCCTGTTTAGGAAGTCAAGGTTCAGGCTGATCGGCCCCTGGTCAAGTTTGAATTTTCCTTCGTCAACTAGGTCTGAGGCAACCCTGGCTGACGGACAGATGTCCATGATCAGCTTTACTGCCCGCAGTAAGCCCTGCTTTGCCATGTTCGGATCAAGGCTTTTTTCAAATCGGGTTGATGATTCGGTGCGCAGTCCGAGTTCGGTTGAAGTTTTTCTGATTGAGTAGGCGTTAAAATTTGCCGATTCAATAATAATGCATTCTGTCCTTTCATTAATTTCCGAATTTTCTCCTCCCATTACGCCGGCTACCGCGACCGGTCCTTTTTTGTTGGCAATAACCAGCATCTCCTTGTTCAAGGCGCGCTTCTCATCGTCAATCGTGGTAATTTTTTCCTTATCTTTTGCGCGGCGGACAATAATTTCACCGTCGGGGATAAAATCATAATCAAAAGCGTGCAGAGGCTGGCCAAGCTCCATTAAAATATAATTGGTCACGTCAACAATATTGCTGATTGGCCGGATACCCGCGGCAATCAAGCGCTTTTGCATCCACATGGGCGATGGCTCGATTTTGATGCCGTCAATCACGATACCGCAATAGCGCGGGCAAAGCTTATTATCTTCTATTTTGACGCTAAGTTTTTTATGATTTGATTTTATTGGCTTGGCAAGCCCGGGCTCTATTAATTTTTTTTCAAAAAGTGCGGCCAGCTCACGGGCGATCCCGTAATGCCCCCAGAGATCGGGCCGGTGGGTAATTGATTTGTTGTCAATGTCAAAAACAACATCATCCAAGCCCATTGCCCTGCGAAATGATTCGCCGGGCTTGGCGCTGACCGAACTGATATCCAATATGCCGTTTTCCGGATTAAGATCGGCAGGCAAACCAAGCTCCTCAGCCGAGCAGATCATGCCGCGGCTTTCTATGCCGCGGATCTTTGCCGCGCTAAGCTCGGTCCATTTTTCTTCGCCATGCCAGCGTACCCGGGCGCCGACCGGGGCAAAAGCAACAAGCATGCCCTCTTTCAAATTTTGGCCGCCGCAAACAACATGCACTTTTTTACCGGCGTCAACCTCAACCAGGCTCAGTTTATCGGCATTTGGGTGCTTGCTAATTTTTAAAACCTTGGCAACAACGATTTTGTCCAGATTCTTGCCCAGCTCTTCCCAGCCGTCCACTTCAACGATTGACATGGTTAATTTCAAAGCAAGCTCCTTCGCCGAAAGGGTTTTAGGAATATCAACGTATTGTGAAAGCCACTCTCGCGAAACAAGCATATTAAAATTGCTGTAAAAATCTTAAATCGCCGCTGTTAAAATAACGAATATCGTCAATGCCGTAGCGCATCATCACCAAACGGTTTAGGCCCAGTCCAAAAGCAAAACCGCTCCATTTTTCCGGATCAATATTGCCGTGTTTAAGCACATTCGGATGAACCAAGCCGCAGGGTAAAAGCTCAACCCAGCCGGTATGCTTGCATACACTGCATCCCTTGCCGCGGCAGATTAAACATTTGATATCGAGTTCAAAGCCCGGCTCAACAAAGGGAAAATATCCCGGCCGCAATCGCACTTCTACTTCGTGCTTGAATATTCCAGCCAAAAGCTCCTTCATCACCGCGACCAAATTGGCAATGGAGATTTCCTTGTCAATCATTAATCCTTCAATTTGATAAAACGTGTGCTCATGCGAGGCATCGGTCGCTTCATTACGAAATACGCGGCCTGGCACAATTGCTTTGAGCGGAGCACCGTATTTTTGCATTGCCCGCACCTGCACCGGCGAGGTATGAGTGCGCAAAACCAATTCTCGGTCGCCCTCAATATAAAAAGTATCCTGCATGTCGCGTGCCGGATGGTGCTCGGGAATATTTAATGCTTCAAAATTATAATAATCTGACTCAAGATCCGGACCGTCAAGGACCAGAAAGCCCATTGATTTAAAAAGATCTTCCAGTTCCATCCGGATCTGGGATATTGGGTGGATATGGCCGACTAATCGTTTTGCCGGAACAGTGATGTCAATCTTTTCTGCTGTGGCCAGGTCCTTATAATTTTTATTTTCCAGCTCTGAACGCTTATTGGCAACTATCCCCCCCATCTCCGCCTTAAGCTCGTTTGCTTTTTCACCGATTGTTTTTCTTTCTTTAATGGAAAGTTCAGATAATCCGCGGAGAATTTTGGTCAGCTCGCCCTTTCGGCCAAGATATTTAACTTCAAAAGCCTGCAAAGAATTTAAATCTTTGATCTGGTTTAGCTCTTTTTGAAAATTTAGATAAAGTTTTTCCAAAGAATCGGCCATATTACATGCCAATCAAACTTTTTAGCCCGCCGATTATTTTATCGCTTACCCGGGAAACATCGCGCAACGTTACCAAAGCGAGCAAGAGCAGCAGAATAATAAATCCGGTGTTATGGATTATCGCCTCAACCCGGCGGTCAATTGGCTTGCGCCTGATTTTTTCAACAACCATAAACAGCACCCGCCCGCCGTCAAGCGCGGGAAAAGGCAAAAAGTTGACAATCGCCAGATTAATTGAAAGAAGCGCGGCAAACTGAATAACATATGCAAATCCCATGTTGGCAACTTTGCCGGTAATAACAGCAATGCCAACTGGACCGGAAAGATCAACCGCAATCTCTTGCCTAACAATCATGTTTTTGAAAAGTTCGTAAAATGCCGCGGTAATCCGGCCGGTTAATACAACGGTTGACTTGGTTCCCTCCCAAACGGCGACATGCGGCGGATATGAGACAAGGCCGACGTCGGCTAAACTAACACCAAATCCGGGTTCGCCTGTTTCTTCAAGAATGACCGGCGACATTGCATAAGTAATCTCCTCACCGCGCCGGGAAATCACCATGGTAATTTCTTCATCGGCGTGTTCGTGAACATAATTCTGCAAATTTTCAGTTTCAATTAATTTATTGCCATTCAGACTCAAAATAGTGTCGCCCGATTCAATGCCCGCTTCGCTGGCCGGGGTTTCCGGCAATACGCCAAAAATTTGTATTTGCCGGTCGCGGACCCGGGCGCTCTCTGGAAGATTCTCCAGAACTGTCGGCAATCCAATAATAAATCCGGCCGAAAGGATAACCGCTGCCAATATAACATTCATGATTACGCCGGCAGAAATTATCAAAATGCGCTTCCATATTGTTTTTGCGACAAAACTATCCTCATCTTGGCCTGCCTCGCCGCTTTCGCCTTTTATTTTGACAAAACCGCCAACCGGTATCCAGTTTAATGAAAGGATGGTTCGCTTATATTCTTTTTTGGATTTGCCCGGCACGACCTCCCATTTACCCTGGTCATTTTTAACAATGCCGATGATGCGCGGCGGAATGCCAAACCCGAACTCCTCGGCTTTAACCCCGAATTTCCGCGCGACAATAAAATGACCCAGCTCATGGACAAACACGAGCAGGGATAGAATGGCGATAAATAGTAGTATTGCCGTAAGCATAACTTGGTTAATTTTAGCATTTTTTTAAGCGCAGGGCAAGAGCGTTTATTATATAAAATCCCTCCTTCCGAAGAATTCGTAAAGAGGGATTAATTTATGCGTCAACCAATTACGGCACGGGCGCTAAAGTCATCTTCCGCATAGTTCTTGCCGCGCAACGCGAAGCAGAGCTTATCCTCACGCCAGCCGATCAACGGCACGGCGTCGCTGTAAGCGCGTGAACCGGCGCAGAGCGTCCACCGCTGGCAGTCAAGATGACATCCAGTTTCGTCAAAATATTTAAGCCCGTAAATAAGGCGCTCAAGAAAAGTCATCGAACTGATCTCGCGCCCTATGAGCTTGGCGGCCGAAATTCCAACAAGCTCCTCATCGGCCTCCCGGCAATCACGCGCCCAGATGGCATAGCTCTGTTCCGCCGGAGAACGCTCATTGCTTTGTAAGTCTTTATTTGAATCAATTTTAACGGAAAAAGAGACGTCAAAAAGCTTGGCACACACTTTTAAAGTACGACCAACTGTCAGTCCGGCGGGCATGACAATGAGGCGGTCATAACCGCTTGCCCGCTCCGGCACATTCAAACCTTTCAAATGCACCGTCTTCACGTCAAAAAAACGCCGGTAAAAGTCGCGCCACTCAGTAATAAGATCCTGAATGCTCGCGAAAGGGTTGCGCCGCTTGAGAAAAACTTCAAGCTCGCGGGGCGTAATCACGCCTTCGCGCAGCTTCAGGTTCAGGTCCGCAAGCATATCAAGCACCGAGCCCGGTACGCTGCCGATCGTTTTTTTTGCCATGATCAGCTCCCTGTTAGCAAGGTTCCGTTGACACGCCAGGACAGTCCCGGAATGCCAATAAATTGTTATCATAATAAATTCGCTCCGTCAAGTGCGGATTTATGTTTTTCTATATTATATTCTGCTGATTAAGCACAAAGGGGACGCATTTTCTGATATCTTCTTCACCGGCGATAAACTGGGCAATCCGGGCCAGCCCGAAGCCGCAGCCGGCATGAGGCACCGAACCGTTCTCCCGAAGCGCCTCAATATACCAGCCAAAATCCGATAAAGCCCCGCCTTTATCGAGCAACCGTTTAAACATCCGCGAGTTTTTTAACCGCTTGACCAGGGTTTTTTCTTCATGAATGCGAGCGGCAGCACCGACTGCTTCGCCGCCAAAAGGAAGGATCAGGTCGCAGGAAAGAACCCGGCCGGGATTATCCTTATCCGGTATCATGTTAAAGAACTTTTCCACTTCAATCTCCCTTTTGAAGTTCCACATCGGATCAGGAAAACGCGTGATAAAAAGCGGCTGATTTCCCACTAGTTCTACCAGCTTTTTTTCCTGACGGGAACTGATGTCATCCCCCCATTCAATTTCATCGCCCTGGCGAATAAGGGTATGGATGGCTTCGTCATAAGTGATTTCATAAAATCGGCGCGGTACTTTTTTGAGGCGCTTGATATTCTCTTTATTGAGTCCGACCCGGGCCGCGGCTTGAGTATCGTTAGAGAAATGCTGCGCTAAACCCCAAATTGTTTCGGATATTTCTTCCAATAAATTATCAAAACCGCCGGCAAATTCTATTTCCGCCATGGTAAATTCAGTTAAATGCCGCGAATCAACTCCGGGCTCGGCGCGAAAACTAGGACCGATGCAATATACTTTTTCAAAATTTGGCACAAATGCCTCCAGGTACAGCTGGCCGGTTTGGGTCAAATACCCGCGGTGTCCGCTGAACCATTTCTTTTCGCCGTCAACATGTATTTCGAAAAGGGTATTAATGTTCTCGCAAGCCCCAGATGCTTTTACCAGCCGCGGCACAATTACTTCGGTATAGCCCCGTTCGTTAAACTGGCTTCTGACGCAATTTATTATTTCATGAAATAATTTTATCGCCTGAATATTTCCGTTCATATTATTTTTTTATTATTTTATTAATCTAAAAAAAATCGGGGTCTTGGCGGACCCCGGACAACGGCTAAAGAGTAAAAAAATTCCTCCCACTTGGGGAGGAATTTATTAGTCCCGATTAAACACAATTTAATTGGTGGTAGGTTTATTCGCATTCTATTTAAGAATATCAGAAATAAAAACCCTGTCAAATTGCGCTAAAAATTGATAAATAATCAAAGTTCGGCTCTTGGTTATCCACAAATAACGCCCTCCTTAAATTTAATGCTCTGCCCCAGCCATTTTGAGGCGATCTGCTGAGTGTGCTCGGAAACATCGCTTAAGAAAAATTCATGCTTCCCCTTAGTGCCCATGTCCGCATGATCGCGCAGATATTCTTTAATTTTTTTCACAATTTCTTCGGCTGAATCTATCAGAACGACCTGGCGGCCGATTTTTGCCTGTATCTGCGGCTTTAACAATGGATAATGGGTGCAGCCGAGGATTAATGTATCAATATTTTTATTTTTGAGCGGCGCCAGATATGACTTGATAATTTTTTTTGTTTCACTGTGCTCCAGCCAGCCCTCTTCAACCAGGGGGACAAAAAGCGGGCATGGTTTGCCGATTACCTCCATTGAAGGATCAATCTCGTGAATTTTTTTTGTATATATTTCACTTTTAATTGTTCCACGGGTGCCGATTACGCCGATTCGTTTACTTGACGTTGACGCTACGGCCTGTTCAACCGCCGGAGTAATCACTTCAAAAAGCGGCAGATTTATTTCCTGGCGAAGCTTGTCAATCGCCAAGGCCGAAGCGGTATTGCAGGCAACGACAATTATTTTTGCCCCGTGTTCAATTAAAAAACGAGCGTCTTGGAGAGCATAGCGCTCGATTGTTTCTTTGCTCTTGTTGCCGTATGGATAACGCGCCGTATCGCCAAAATATATAATGCCGTTTTCAGGCATTTGTTTTAAAAGCTCGCGGACAACCGTCAGTCCGCCAATGCCGGAATCAAAAACACCAATCATATCTATCCGTTGATGAATTTTGAAATTTCATCACGTTTTTCCTCCATCATTTCTTTTGTCTTGGCTTCAAGATTGAGCCGAAGCAGGGGCTCAGTATTTGACGCCCGGACATTAAACCACCAGTCTTCATGCTCAATGCGGATGCCGTCAAGATGGGAAACATCTTTTGCGCCTTCTGCATATTTTTCTTCAAGTTTTTTCATCATTCCCTCTTTATCTTCTACTTCAAAATTAATTTCGCCGGAATGAAAATATTTTCTAAGCGGTTCAACAAGCTCGGACATATTTTTGCCTTCTTCTGATAATAGCTGCAAAATAAGGAGTAGCGTCAGGTCGCCGGATTCAACCGTGTAAAAATCCTTATAATAAAAATGGCTGGATAGTTCGCCGCTAAAGACCGCGCCGGTTTCCCTCATTAATTTTTTAATTAATGCGTGGCCGACCATGCACATCTCGGGCACACCGCCGTTTTCCTTAATAATGTCGCGAACCGCCCAGCTGGAACGCAGGTCATAATGTATTTTTCCGCCGGGATGTTTCTTAAGCACCTCTTTTGCCAAAAGGCCAGTCATAAAGTCTCCGGGCACCGTTTCCCTTATTTCATTAACGAAACCAATTCGGTCGCAGTCTCCGTCAAAAGCAACACCGAGATCGGGATTTAATTCCATCATTTTATTTTTTAGATCAACAAGATTTTCTTCTTTAATGGGATTAGCTTCATGATGGGGAAAACTGCCATCTGGCTTAAAATACATCGGCGTCATTTCAATCTGCGGCAGGCGCTTGAATATTTTTTCAAAAATCGGGCCGCCCATGCCATTACCCGCGTCAATCACGATTTTCATCGGCTTGATTTTTTTAACATCAATAAATGAGAAAATTTTTTCAATGTATTCGTCAATAATTGGCGACTCAACAACATTGCCGATGGGCTGTTCGGAAAAATCACCTTCAAGCACCAGCCTCTTAATCTCATCCATGCCCGAGCCCTTGCCGATCGGCAAAGCGTCGCCGTAAGAAAGCTTAAAGCCGTTATACTTAGCCGGATTATGCGAAGCGGTTATCATAATGCCGCAGTCATGGAGATCATATTCCGCTACCGCATAATTAAAAACCGGCGTACTGCATTCGCCGATATCGATCACGTCGGCGCCCATTGAAGTTGCGCCCTCAATAACCGCCTGGCTCAGCTTGGGGCTTGATTTTCGCATGTCGCGGCCGACGAGCACGGTTTTTGCCCCGGTGAACTGAACCATTGCTCTTCCTAATTTTTTCGCCATTTCTTCATCAAAATCCTCACCATAAACCCCGCGGATATCATAGGCCTTAAAAATACTCTCATTTATTTCTGCCATATATAAAAAAATCTTTACAAATTAGCTAATTTTATTTACAATCTAATTGTATAATTTCCTAATAAATAATTCAATAAGCGGATTCCAATCTAAAAAATTCGCTAAAATAAGCAAAATTATGGATTTAATTATATATATTCTACTGGGCGCGGCCCTGGTAATTGCTGGCTGGCTTATTGCTACTTACAATGGCCTGATTAAACTCCGCAACCGCACAGACGAAGCATGGTCAGACATTGACGTGCAGTTAAAGCGCCGGCATGACCTTATCCCCAACTTGGTGGAAACGGTTAAAGGCTATGCAAGCCACGAAAAACAGCTTTTTGAAAATGTTGCCGAGGCAAGATCGGTTGCCATGGCGGCAAAATCGCCAGAAGAGCACGCCAAAGCGGAAAATGCTTTGACCCAAACATTAAAAACATTATTTGCTGTCGCGGAAAACTATCCTGAACTGCGCGCCTCGGAAAATTTTATGAAGCTGCAGGATGAACTCTCCGACACGGAAAATAAAATACAGGCATCAAGACGCTTTTATAACGGCAATGTTCGCGACTTTAACACTAAGATGCAGGTCTTCCCGACAAATTTGATTGCCGGCATGCTCGGCTTTAAGAAATATGAATTCTTTGAAATAGAAGAAATGGAACGCCAGACCCCGGAAGTAAAGTTCTAAAGTCACCACAAATAAAAACCAATAGGGGCAGTATTTTTCTGCCCCTATTGCGTCTAGACGGCTATGTATAAACAAATCGACAGCAATAAAAGACGCACCGTTATTTTGATGGTGCTTTTTATTACGCTGATAATCATTATTGGCTATGCCTTTGGCGAGCTTTCCGGCTTTGGCTACTGGGGACTTATTTTCGCCGTGATTATTTCAATCTTAATGGCGATTTTTAGCTACTACAGAGGCGACAAAGTGGCTCTTTGGTCAGCCGGCGCCCGGCCGGTTGCCAAAGAAGAAAACCCATATGTTTACCGGCTGGTTGAAAATCTTTGCATTACCGCCGGCCTGCCCATGCCGAAAATTTATATTATTGACGATCCGGGAATGAATGCGTTTGCCACCGGCCGCGACCCGAAAAATGCGTCAATCGCGCTGACGGCCGGACTCATAGAAAAACTTGAAAACGAAGAACTTGAAGGGGTGATCGCCCATGAGCTTTCGCATATTAAAAATTATGACATTAGGCTAATGATGGTTGTTGTCGTCCTCGTCGGCATTATCGCCCTTCTTTCAAACTGGCTGTTGCGTGTTAGATATTTTGGCGGGGGACGCCGCCAGGGCGGACAGATTATCGCGATTATAATGATCGTCGGCTTTGTTTTGGGTCTCCTCTCGCCGATTATTGCCGAAGTGATAAAACTTGCCGTTTCGCGAAGCCGTGAATATATGGCCGATGCTTCCGGCGCACTTTTGACCCGTTATCCCGAGGGCCTTGCTAGTGCTTTAGAAAAGATAGCCGCCCATGGCCAGCCTCTTCGCCGGGCAAACAACGCGACGGCGCATCTCTTTTTTGCCAATCCATTTGGTAAAAGGGCTAAACGCGGCCTGGCCCATCTTTTTTCAACGCATCCGCCGGCTGAAGAGCGGATAGCCAAATTAAGGGCGATGGCATAAATTAAAAATATGGAAATTGATATCCTGGACAAATTTTCAACTAACTTAAAAGACGTGCTTACGCGGGCGCTCGAGGCGGCAATTCTTAATAATCAAAAAAATGTTAATCCGATTAATCTTTTGAATTCCCTGGCCAAGCAAAAAGGCTCAATCGCCCATGAGGTTATTAAAAAAATAAATTTTAAGCCCCGGGAAATAAAGAAAAATATTTCCTCGGAAAAACCCGGGGATACGGCAACAAAAATAAAAAATCCAACTCCGGTTCTTTCGCCCGATGCCAAACGGGCAATCGAAAAAGCGGTTTTGGCAGCCAACCTTTTTTCCCATAAATATGTCGGCACTGAACATCTTCTTTTCAGCCTGTTGGAGATACGCGATAAGGCAATTCTCCAGGAGCTGCACGAACAAAAGATTGATCTTAATAAACTAAAGAACCAAACGGAAAATATCCTTAAAACCACGTCGAAATTCTCTGAGATTACCGAACAGGAAGAGTCCATCCTCACCGGATCGGCGCCAGTTGAACCAATTGGCCCGGAGCCGATTGACCCCGGCTCAATGTTTGGCACACAAACGCAAATAAAAGACAAGTCCAAGACACCAGCCCTGGATTTCTTTTCTGTTGATTTAACTTCGCCTGAAGTGCAAAGAAAAATCGATCCACTGATCGGCCGGGGGGACGAGCTTTTGCGCCTGATGCAGGTTCTTTGCCGCCGCCATAAGAATAATCCCCTGCTTTTGGGCGAGCCCGGCGTCGGTAAAACTGCGATTGTCGAGGGACTGGCAAAAAAGATAATTTCGGGCGAAGTGCCGGATGAGCTGACCAATAAAAAAATTCTCGCCCTTGACCTTTCGCTCATAATTGCCGGAACAATGTACCGAGGTGAATTTGAGGCACGGCTTAAGCAGATTATTGAAGAAATCAGAAATAATAAAAATTTAATTGTATTTATTGACGAGGTGCACAACATTATCGGCGCCGGCTCAACCGCCGGCTCGCTTGACGCGGCAAACATTTTGAAGCCGGCCCTTGCCCGCGGCGAACTCCACTGCATCGGCGCGACAACGCTCGAGGAATTTAAAAAACATATTGAATCCGACCCGGCGCTCGAGCGCCGCTTCCAGGCGATCATCGTAAAAGAGCCGGCGCAAAAAGAAACGCTTGAAATTTTAAAAGGCATCCGCCCGAATTATGAAAAATTTCATAAAATAAAAATTACCGATCCGGCACTTGAAGCAGCGGTTGAGCTTTCAGTGCGCTATCTGACCGACAAATTTTTACCAGATAAGGCAATCGACCTGATTGATGAAGCGGCGTCAGGAATTAAAATCGCCACCCCGACTGATCCGCACGTAAACACGCTGCGTCAGCTGGAAAATGACTTAAAGACAACACAGGAAATAAAACAGCGCGCCGTGCTTGACGAGCGTTATTCCGAAGCGGTTGACCTTAAGGTAAAAGAAAAAAATATTGAGCAAAAGATCATTGAGCTGCAGAAGAAATTAAAAATGGCGGATATTAATTATGGTATTTTAAAAAGTAAAGATGTGCTTGAGGTTATCTCCCGCCAAATCGGCGTACCCATCCATGAACTGGAACAAAAACAGGGTAAAAAATTTTTAAATATTGCTGATCGCTTATCAAAATCAATTATCGGTCAGGATTATGTTATCGACGAACTGGTAAAAACTTTAAGCCGGGCAAAAACCGGATTCAATGATCCGGCAAGGCCGCTTGCTTCTTTCTTGTTTATTGGCCCGTCCGGCGTGGGAAAAACCGAACTTGCCAAAGTTCTGGCCCGAGAGCTCTACCCGCAGGAAGACGCCCTGATCCAGATCGATATGTCTGAATTCAAGGAAACCTATTCCGCCTCAAAGCTGCTCGGCTCCCCGGCCGGATATGTCGGCTATAAAGAACGAAATAAATTCACTGACGAGGTGAGAAAAAAGCCCTATGCTGTCGTGTTATTTGATGAATTTGAAAAGGCTCATCCTGATGTGCAGAGCCTGCTTTTGCAAATTCTTGACCAAGGAACAATTACTGACGCAACCGGCCGGAAAATTAATTTTAAAAATGCAGTAATTATTCTAACGAGCAACCTTGGCCAGGATATTCTAAATCAGCAGATCGGCTTTAGCAGTGATTCAAGCCGCCGGCCTGATTTTGCTGAATTCAAAAAAAGCCTGGAACTAAAACTCAAAAACACCTTGCGACCGGAACTTATTAACCGACTGGACAATGTCTTATGTTTCAACCCGATGAACAAGGACTCGCTTGAAAAAATTATCAAAAACAATCTTAAGAAAATCGCTCAAAATGCGCAAAAATCCGGCCTTGATATTAAATTTAGCACCAATGTAATCGGCGCAATCGTTAAAAAATGCCTTGACTCTGGGGAAGGCGCCCGGGCCGTGCGCAAAACTCTGCTTAACCTGGTGGAAAATCCTTTGTCTGAAATGATATTAAATGGTAAAATAAATAAAGGAGACGCCCTTAAAATAAGCTTTAATAAGGGAAAATTTACTTTTAATTAAATGAATTGATTTATGCCTAACGGAGCAACTCCAGAACAAGAGGCAATGGCCATGGAGTTTGCCGCTGGCCGGCAAAGGGGGCAAAAAATAGAAAAAACGCTTAAGGCAACCGGAAGAACGGCCCAGGCAGCCGGAAAAACCGCCGAGATCGCGGGCGCGGGAGCCGAGGTCAGTGGAAAGGCAATGAAGGCCGGTGGCCGAGCAGTCCGCCAGGCCGGGAGCCAGGTCACAAAGGCCGGAGCCGAACTCTCCTCAACCGGACTCGGAGCAATCGCCGGAGTGCCGATGATGGCGGCCGGCGGGGTCATGTTTGGCGGAGGTGCGGCAGCCGAAGCCGGTGGCCGAGCCGCGGAGTTCGGCGGCAAAGCAATGAAAAAGGGCGGTAGCCAGCTTTCTGAATTTGGCAAGCAGGCAAAAAAAGCAAAGGAAGAAATGTTTGAACAAAAAATGCCGGGCGCTGACATTGCCGAACGGGCCGGTGAACTGGCCACTAAAAAACTGCAGGCAAAGTTAGCTGCTGCGGCCGGGCCAGAAGAGGCCCAGCTGCGCATGGCTCAAATAAAAAGAGCAGCTGAAGCGGCAAAAAAGATTAAAAAAATTGTCCGCCTTGGCTCAGCCGCCGGAATAGTGACAATCATCTATCTGATTCTTGCTTATTTTAAAGACTATCTTTTAGGCAACATAATCGGTAATGGCGACCCGAGCGGTGTTTTTGCAAAAAAAGAAGCGAATTTCTTTGGATACAAAGTCACGCCCCTCTCATTTCCCGAAGTTCTACTGCTTTGGACCGTGCTTTATAGCATGGGTGTAAATTTTTTATATATGTGGGGGTTGCCCCTACTTATTGTCGGCTTTATTATTGTTGTTGCCTCGGGCGGCGGCGGTGCGGTTGCTGACGCATTGGCTATTGCCTGGGAACTTACGAAAGCAATAGGTCTTGAAATATTTGATGTTTTGGCTGAAGCCCTTGGCATATCCCTTAGCGCTTTATCGTAATTTTTTAATTTAAACTGATTTTTATTTATGCAATTCAATATTCGAAATATATTAATAATCATTGCCATGGTACTTATTGTCGGCGCGGCTGGTTTTGCAATTTATTATTTTTTCTTTATGGCGCCGGCGGCTCCTCCGGGTGTACCTGAAGAAGAAATCGAAGCGCCGATTGGTGAATTGCCCGAAGCTGCCGAAGGGATTATCCCGGCCGAAGAAATTGAAGAAGAAGAGGCGCTACCCGAGGCTTCACCAGTTGCCGCCGGAGGAATCACCCAGGTCGAAACTGTCACCCCAACCGTAACGGCAAGCAACGCAACACTGAGTGGAGACGGCAGCGGCGTACAATTCTATGACCCGGTTAACGGCCAATTCAACAAAGTGTTGCCTGACGGAACAATCGAAAAGTTATCCGACCAGGTATTCTTTGGTGTTGACGAGGTAACCTGGGACGGCGAGGGCCAGTCAGCAATTTTAGAATACCCGGACGGATCAAACATTGTTTATGATTTCCAAACTAAAAAGCAGGTTACCCTGCCCAAACACTGGGAAGATTTTGATTTTTCGCCTCAGAATGACCAAATAGTTGCAAAGAGCATCGGCCTTGATCCGGATAACCGCTGGCTGATTGTTTCTGACAAAGATGGCGCCAATGCCCAGGCAATTGAGCCCTTGGGTGAAAACGCCGATAAGGTACAGGTAAACTGGTCGCCGAATAATCAGGTGATTGCCACTTCGCGTACCGGCGAACCAATGGGTATTAACCAGCAGCAGGTCCTGCTTGTTGGTAAGAATCATGAAAATTTTCCCGGCTTAGTAGTTGAAGGATGGGGATTTGATTATCAATGGACGCCTTCTGGCGATCGCATGGTTTACGACGTTTACAATATGGACAATAATTATAACCCAACGCTTTGGGTTGTTGACGCTTCAGGCAGTAATATCGGCGCCAACCGCCGCTATCTAAAGATAAACACCTGGGCGGAAAAATGCACTTTTTCCGATAATAAGACAATGTACTGCGCGGTCCCCGACTATTTGCCGGAAGGCGCCGGCCTCCAGCCGGAACTGGCCAATGATATTCCAGACACGGTTTATAAAATAGACCTTGATACCGGCCGCAAAACCGTAGTTGGCAAACCGGCCGATGCTTCAACCGTAAGTGAGATGTCAATTACGGCTGATGGTAAATATTTAATGTACGTTAATCAGGCAACCGGAGAAATAAGCCGCATGAGGCTGAAATAAAATGATAATAAAAAAAATAAACAAAACAGCAATTTTTTTGGCTTTGTTTATTTTTTTAACGCCTGGAATTATTCATGCGCGCGACTGCTCCCATTGTTGGTGCTATGTTGAAGAAGATGACCGCTGCGAGCACCACACAAATCAAGATGGCGTAGAAGGAAATCCGCCGATCACTACTGACAGTGAGTGTAACAGTTATTGTTTTGGCCGAAGTACGGAAGATAAGAGCTGGCGGGCCCTGCATTGTGATGACAGCTGGATTGACTGGAATGAAAACTCTTCAGACCCCTGCTTTGGTAAAACCACTGCGGCTCCGGCCGAAAGCGAAATACCGACCGGCGGAACCGAAACAGCCGAAGTGCCATTTCAACCAATTGAGCCGCGACTTTCAGTACCTGACTTTAATGTAAAATTTAGCGATATCGGCGTATCCGAAGAAGGCGGCCAAAGAACGATTAACGTTCCTTGGCTGGCTGAATACATTGCCGCGGTTTACCGGTATTTAGTCGGGGTAATTGTTCTTTTGGCGATAATTATGATTATGTACGGTGGCTTCCGCTGGATAACCGCCGCTGGAGACGCCGGCAAAATAGGCGAAGCAAAAAAAACCATTGTCGGCGCGGTGATCGGCCTGGTAATTGGTCTTGGTTCCTATACAATTTTAAATTTAATAAATCCGAATCTGGTAAGCTTTAAGTCGTTGACTTTGTTAACCGTGGAGCGTCAAGCTTTTGGTACGGCCGAATTCCACCCTGATGAGTATGACGACATCAGCGAAGAAATTGAATTAATGGGCGACGATAAGTGGCAGTGCGTTGTTCAAACTTTCGGCATCGGCAAAGAATGCGTTGAACAAGACAAGTGCACTGTGCTCAAAGTAAAAGATTACGGACTGGATACGACTCCCCCGGTAAAGGCAAGCGGGCTCGGCCAAACTAACCCTCAGCTTATAGTAAATAATTACTGGCTGGATCCGGTGACAAAATTTTTAACCGAAGCCGGACAACAAAATTTAAAAATATGGCGGGCCGGATCGCTTCGTCCCGGCGACCGAGCGACAAACTATAAGGATCCCCATAATTACGGCATGGCTTGGGACTTAAATGTTCCCTTAAATCCTTACTGCCCGAAGTGGGCGACAAAGACGACCTGGGCTGGCTATACGCCAACGGTTGAGGAAAGGGTAAATTGTCTTTTTGTCAAGGAAGCGATTGATGAAAATCAATTGGCCTTAGCCAAGATTTACAATAAATATTTTAAGCGCGCTGCCTGGTACGGCGAAAGGGTTTCCAACACCAAAAGTACCCGTTGCGTAAAATTAATCAGTGAAAATCCGTTTGAAGCTGAATGCTATAATAATTGCAACAGCATGGGTCCGGTGGCGACAGCAACCTGTCCGGACGGATACACGTTGGTAGTTTCAGCGGACTATATGCACTTCCAAGTTGAACCAAGCTGGAAAGAGATATTAAAAAATTCCGATTATTTGCAATGTCGCAAAAAACAATTAAGCGCAAAATAATCAATGTATTTATTTTATTTAAAAAATAAAGCGAGATTAGCTATTTTTGCAACTTTGGCTTGCCTGTTTTTGCCAACAGCTGTTTTTGCCGGTTCATGTAAGTGCCAGCAGCTGCCCTCTTCCGAATCGCTGGCAAAAGAATCCTGCATCAGAAGTATTAACAGCAAAGGCGAATGTGATGAATATTTAAATTCCACTTCTCCCGAAGGCACCATCTGTGACGCAGTGTCGTATTATGATGATGATAATTGCGGAGCGGCTAGTGCTGGCACGGCTGAATATCAACCCTATGAAGGAGCGATCGAGCCCCGACTCTCAGTTCCCGATTTCAACGTAAAATTCAGCGATATCGTGGTAGAAACAACTCCGGAAGGAGAAAGACGTATTAACGTGCCCTGGTTGGCTCAATATATTGCGGCGATATACCAATATATGGTTGGCGCGGCAACTCTTCTAACGGTAGTAATGATAATGTACGGCGGATTTCGCTGGATTACGGCTGCCGGTGATGCCGGTAAGATAGGCCAGGCAAGAGAAACTATTGTCAGCGCGGTGATCGGTCTAGCGATCGCTCTTGGTTCCTATACCATCTTGGCCTTGATTAATCCGGACTTAGTAGTTTTTAAAGCCTTGCAATTAACACAGATTGAAGAAGAGGAATTTACCGTCAACGTAGAAAACGGCGGTATTGAACAGGGTCAGGGTATCACCACGGAAGGTAGCGGCGAAAGGCATGACTGGTCATATACCGGGTTTGACGATATTTTTAAAAAGTACGCCGGATGTGCCGGCTTGGATTATCGCGTGCTCAAAGGTATTGCCAAAAAAGAGTCCGGCTTGAATCCGTCAATCGTTAATAAATCCGGTTTTGTTGGGCTATTCCAGACAAAGAGCTGCCACAAGAGTGAACCAGACTGTGATTTAACAAACCCTGAATCAAACACCAAAGCGGTAATCAACCGACTCTCCCGGGCGACGAAAACAATCAGGGACAGATGCGGAAACAATTTGCCGGCAAGGGATTTCTACGCTCTCCTTTATTTATCCCACAACAGCGGCTTGGGTTCATTAATCGGCGCTAAAAAGGGCGACAAAACGGCGACCGGCGCGCTTGACCGTGGCGGCTGTGCCGGTGGAGAAAAATTAAAAAACGCCATGGCGGCGTTTTGGGATGAATGGAATGAAATCAGGGGTTCGGATGTTAAAGGCGAAAAAAGATATAACTATTCCCTAAAGGTAGCGGATTATATTCTAGATCACGGAGTTAAAAATCCGTTTAATACTTCCCACGGGGAATCCTGTGCCCTGGATTAAGTTTACTCAAAATGAATTGACCGCTCAAACCTTTCTAAACGTCGCTCAAGATTAGGCAATTTTTCCAAACCATATTCACCAAATACCTGCTCGGCATATTGCTGGGCTTTTTTAATTAATTTTTTATCATTAAATGATGCATATTTAAGCTTGGGGAAGCCTGATTGTTCCCAGCCGTAAATATCGCCCGGGCCGCGAATCTGAAGATCGGCTTCGGCAAGGTCAAAGCCGTTGGTTGACCCCTGGAAAATATTCAACCTTTCCAAAGTTTTTTCATTTACACTTTCGGTAAAAAGAAAACAATATCCCTGATCAGTGGAACGGCCAACTCTCCCCCGCAGCTGATGAAGCTGGGCCAAGCCGAAGCGATCAGCACCCTCAATAATCATGATATTGGCATTCGGAATATTTATACCGACTTCAATTACTGTCGTGGAAACTAAAAGATGGATTTTTTTGTCGCGAAAATTTGCCATTACTTCATCTTTCTCCGTTGGCTTCATTTTGCCGTGAATAAATTCGATTTGGAGAGTTGGGAATATTTCTCGTAATTTTTCAAATTCCTGCTTGACCGATTTAACACCGAGCTTATCCGATTCCTCAATCAGTGGACAGACAACAAAACCCTGCCGGCCCTGCTGAAGTTCTTTCTTAATAAATTGATAAGCATTCGCCCGGGACGATTCTTTTACCACGTCGGTTTTTACCGGCTTGCGACCAAGGGGCATTGACTGGATGATTGAAAGGTGCAGGTCGCCGTATAGTGTCAGCGCCAGGGTTCGCGGAATGGGTGTGGCGGTCAGCGACAAAAGATGGGGCCAATAATCACCCTGATTCTTTTCCCGAAGCGCCTGGCGTTGCTTAACGCCAAATCGGTGCTGTTCGTCAATTACCGCCAAGCCCAAATCTTTAAAATTAATTTTTTCCTCAAGCAAAGCGTGGGTGCCGATAACAAGGTTTATTTCACCGACGGCTAAGGCGTCTTTAAATTCTTTTTGGCTGACATTTATATCATTAATCTTCTTCTCGGTTCGTGTGAGCAGACCGATTTTTTTATTCTTGCCATTAAAAAATAAAATAAAAGAATCAAAGTGCTGGCGGGCCAGAATAGAGGTCGGCGCCATCATTACAACCTGGTAACCGTTGGCAATTGCCTGCTCAATCACTAGTGCGGTAACAATGGTTTTTCCGGAACCGACGTCCCCTTCCAGCAAACGGTTCATTGGATGCTCGCCGGAGAGATCTATTAAAATTTCCTGAAGACTGGTTCTTTGATCATCGGTAAGTTCAAACGGAATTTGGGAAAATGAATTGTTTAGTATTTCAGGTTTTAATTTAATGCTCGGTGCGGGCAAGGTTGTCAGACTTTGGCGGTTTTTCGCAGCAACAAGCTGAAGGAGAAAAAGCTCGCCAAATTTGAATCGGTTAAGTGCGTTCTGGGCTATATCAATGTTTTTTGGAAAATGAATTTCTTTTACACCACGGCCCACATCTGGAAAGTCTTCATTATTAATGACGAAATCGGGCAACCACTCCTCTACGCTCTCAACCGCTGACAAAGACAGCTTGATTAGCCAGCGAAGCTGCTTTTGCGATATTCCTTCGGTAAGTTTATAAATCGGAACAATGCGGTTTGTGTGAAGCTGCTCACCGTGTGTATGGGCAAGCTCATAAATCGGCGCGGTCATCTCAAAATGATAGCGGTCGTCTATTTTTCCGGAAAAATAATAAAAAGCGCCCGGCTTCAGGGTCTTGGTTAAATACCCCTGATTAAACCAAACAATGCGCAGCTTACCGGTTTCATCCGAGACCAGCGCTTCGGTAATAATCTTCCTTTTTCTCGGACTGCGAAAACTTTTTATCTGTTCCAGGCGGGCGCGGATAGTGGCTGTTTCGCCAACCATTAATTGGTCAATTTTTTTCAAAGCGGTTAGGTCTTCATAGCGTTTTGGGAAATAAAAAATGAGATCCTGCACGGTCTCAATACCCAAACGCGCCATTTGCCTTTCCGTCGCCCTCCCAACACGCGTTAATTCTTTAATTGGAGTGGAGAGCTCAATCATATTGAGTCAAAAGCTTGCGTTTCCGAATAAATTTATTTATAAAATGGTGCGCCCGAGACGATTCGAACGTCTGACCTCATCCTCCGCAGGGATGCGCTCTATCCACTGAGCTACGGGCGCGTGTTTATTAAAATCGCAAAATACGGCTCAATATATCCGACAGGCTCTCTTCTTCGCGCTCCAGGTCCTCGACAATAAAATTCAGCAGATAGGCCCGGACCTCGTTTGGATTTAGCTCACCTAGCTGTACGGAAAGACGCTCACGAAACGGCATTTTAAACTCCAAATAAAGTGTATTTATCTCGGGTGGTTGATAAATAATGGAAAAATCTTTAAATTCGCTAAAATCATATTTTTTTCCGCCGACTCTGATTCCCAGCGGAGTTATTTCAAGCCTAATTTTTTTCGGCTCCCGCAGAGACATTAAAACCATCACCACAATGATTAATACCAGGATAATCGCGAAGAGAAAATTTGATGTCAAAACAGCATAGGTAAGAAGTCCGGCTCCGATCACAACGGCAAAGAAATACCAGCTCAACGGCCGATTATATTTAATAAACTCCGGAACTTCGCAACTAATTTTTTTTACTTCAGGCATAATATTACTAAATGGCGGAAGGGGTGGGATTCCCCCTCGCTCCGACTCGGGTCCGGGGCGCTGCGCACCGCCCCGCTTTGCGGGGCTCTCGCGCCCTTCGAATCCAAATCTATTGTATTCTTGCTAAATGGCGGAAGGGGTGGGATTCGAACCCACGGTCCTCGTGAAAGGACTCCGGTTTTCAAGACCGGTGCATTCGTCCGCTCTGCCACCCTTCCCTGGCGGAGAGGGAGGGATTCCCGCTCGCTCCGACTCGCGGTCCGGGGCGCTGCGCACCGCCCCTCTTTGCGGGGCTCTCGCGCCCTTCGAATCCTTGAATCTGCCAAATTAATTCCCTGCATAACCTCTACCACTTTTAAAAAATTTTTGGCGGAGAGGGAGGGATTCGAACCCTCGATACGCGGGAAATCCACGTATAACGGTTTAGCAAACCGCCGCCTTCAGCCTCTCGGCCACCTCTCCAGATAAACGAATTTCCTCTATCCTAACACAATTTTCATAATTTTTCAAGACCCAGTGAATCAGGAACGGCGGGCCATTACCCAGGCGCCGGTTTCGGCAACTCCAGCGCCGTTTAAGGCCCTGGCGGCTTCTTTTAGGGTTGATCCCGTGGTCAGCACGTCGTCAACCAATAAGATTCTTTTATTGTTTAAATATTCTGTATTTTTCAAACTAAATACCCCTCTTACGTTCTGCTCCCTCTCCTTGTCACTAAGTTGCGCTTGCGGTTTTGTGTTGATATTGCGTACCATGCTTTTCGAATCAATCGGCCAGCCGGTTCGCTTTGATATTATTTGAGCAAGCACTTCGGCCTGGTTAAATCCTCTTTCGAGATAGCGCCGTTTGTGCAAAGGGACCGGCATAATTAGATCATAGGGGCGGCTGACTGCGGCTGGATACTGCTGGATAAATTTGTCAACAATATTATTAATCGCACATGCCAGCTCTTCGGCGTATTCGTATTTTATTTTTTGTATCAAGTTCTGCCAAAGCTTATCGCGGTAAAGCCCCATGCTTATTACTTCGCCAATCCCTTCAATAAAGCTGTCATCTAACCAAGTGATGGTGACTTTTTCCTGGCAGTTTTGGCAGAATAGATTCCCCTCCCTTTGGCAGCCAATGCAGAATTTGGGAAAAAGCAGATCTAAAAACCAGTTTTTTATTTTTTTAAAACCCTCGCCTATTGCCATGTGGCGCTGCTGATTAGCCATTCATTATCGATTTTTACAAGGTCCAGATTAATTGTCTGGATAAAAGCGCGCTCTTCCTCGCCGGTTTTCGTTTCCCGCCGTTGTGTTTCAACATTAACCTCGGCTTGGCCGGCGTCAATGTCAATACTGACCATTTCGGTTGCCAGCGCCCTGGTTGATATCCCGTAATACGGTTCGCTTGGGTCAAGCGGATTATCGGCGATATATTGCTCGGCCCAGGCGCGCATTGAACTGGTCATCAAAGGCATTAAATCGTAAAAATTTTCATAATTGCTCTGGTTGGAAAAACTGCCGAACCGTTCAACAAAAAGCACGGATAAGTTTTTCACCTGCTGTTCCTGGATGGTCTCTGGCGCGCTCACCAAAAACGGACGGGCTCCGGTGATAACCGGCGTGCCGGTAGCTAGTTCAGTGATCACTGTGCCGGTTGCCGGCTCTAATCCGCCCGCCTCTTCGGCCTCTTCGGTTGTTGGCTGTTCAGCGGTGCGGAAAATTATTGGCGGCTTATAAATAAGCGCCCAGATTAAAAACATTATTGCCGCAATAATAACAACGGCGATTAAAATAATGAGTACTATTTTTATTGTTCGTCCCATATATTAAATATTCATGACCGGGGGCTCACCCTCATTGCGCGGCGCAGACGGAGTCGGGGTTTCGGCGGGTGCGGCCGGTGCTTCTCCGGTCGGTTCAGCTTCCGGCGCAGCCTCTTGCGCCCCAAACATTTCTTCGGCAAACTCTTTTTTCGCCTCTTCAATCTCCAGAAGCTGACGCGGATCGGTTGTAATCAGCTGGTCTTCGGTATATGAAGCAACAACTTTTATTGCCGCATGTTTTGTTCCGGCAAAAAATATGCCCTCACCAACCGCGCTTTCCAAAAGAAGATATTTTTCTCCTTCGGTGAGCAGGAACGTCTTTTTTACGACATCAATTGCCGCCGGTGACTGCTTCATCAAAAGCTGCATCGAAGAGTTGGTAACGATTGCCCGGCCATAGGCGTTATTTAAAAAATCATTAACGTCCTGGGTGATGGTTGTCACGCCAAGATAATATTTGCGGCACCGCTTAACCAGGGCAAAGACAAATTTAGCGCTGTCTTCATGCATCATCAGCCACCAGGCCTCGTCAATAACCAGTTCCCTTTTTCGCCGTTCGGAACGCACAACATTCCAGATATAGTTAATGATCGTATAAATGGCGATCGGCCGGAGCTCATCTTCAAGGTCGCGAACGCTAAAAACAACAAGCTGGGCCTTCATTTCCACGGTCGTTGGTGAATTGGTCAGCCCGGCAAAGGTTCCTTCGGTAAATTTCTTTAAGCGGGTAACAAGGTCGCCGGTTCCCTCCATGCCCTCGAGCACTTCCTGCAAATCCTGCATAATCGGCGGCTCAACTTTGCTAAGATCGGCCTCCGGGGTAATATCCTTTTTGGCGTAAGTTTCAAGAAGGGCCCGGTCAAGAACCGAATCCTCGGCAGTTGTTAATTTGCCGAGCATGATGCGTAAAAGTCCCTTTAGCGTAATCACCGCGCTGCGAATAATATCTTCGGTGCTGACTTCTTCCCCCATCGGCCTCGGCAAATCAAATGGATTAATTTTACTGTCTGAGGCGAGAGAAATATTTATATAGGTTCCGCCAACCGCATCGGACAAATGCTTATATTCCATTTCCGGATCAATAACAATTACGTCGGTGCCGAGCATCATCGTCCGGAGAATCTCGAGCTTTACCGCGTAACTCTTGCCCGCGCCGGACGTGGCAAACACCACCATGTTGGCGTTAGGCATGGAAAAACGATCAAATAAAATAAGGCTGTTGTTATGGCGGTTAATGCCGTAAAGGATTCCGTTATCCGAAGTAAGCTCGGCTGAAGTAAATGGAAATGACGAGGCAATCGGTGAAGTATTCATGTTGAAAGTAATAAAAAGTTCGTCATTGGAAAGCGGTATGGTAGAATTGAAACCTTGTTCTGACTGATAGAGAACGCGCTTTGAGTAAATTAGTTTTGAGCCGAATATTGACTCAATATCGGTTGATACCTTATCCAGCTCCTCGGGACTTTTGGCATAAACCGTTATGTAGAATGCGAACTGGAAAAAATGTTCAATTCCCTGCGTAAGGTCATCTCTTAATTTTTCAATATCACGCAGAGCGGTTTCCCTAATCGGATCGCGCGGCGCGCCTTTTTCCGCGTCGGACATGATCTGCGCTTCAAGAACTCCGACTTTTTTCTTAAGCTGTTTTAAAATTATCGGCGCCTTGACCGGATAGAAATACATGGCGATATCCAGCGTATGATTATAGTTGATTGCCGGCGTCGCCCAGCCGACACTGACATAGCGCGGATAAGTAATTACAAAAAGCGTACGGCAGTAAGTATCTCCCATGCGCACGAATGACGGTTTGATTTCGAATGAAGCCGGGGCGATTAAGTCACGGATAGTAACAACGCCACGGCGGTAAATCCGCTCTTCTTCCAAGGCAATGCGGGCTCGTTCGGCCTCGGCCTTGGTCTCCGCCTCTTTGGTAACCATGCGGCCGGTCGGCGTCGTCGGCTCGGCTCCGGCTTCCTCTGGTTTTATTGCTTCTCCTGGTCGAAAAGGCATATTATTCCTCAATTTGCACTTTACTTAAATCTTTCATTTTTTGACTCTCGTATACTTCGGGATTATATACGCTATAATAAAGTTCGATTAAACTTTGTGTATCCAGTAATGCCGCGGTAAGACCGATGCTCTGCAAACCGCCGGTAACATGGTCAACCCGCGTCATCAAATCCTGCCTCATTTTTTGAAATTTTTCTTCTTTTAATTTTAGGCTGATAACCGGAGAAAGCGCCTCCTTGAACCGGGCAAAGAATCCTTTCTGCTTGTCAGAAAGCGGATCAAAGGGAACAACAACAAAAAATCTTTTACTCATAATGTCGCCGAGCTCAACCAGTTGGTTAATAAATTCGCGATAATCAACGATTTGGGCCTTCAGCAGTTCATTCTGCTGTTTTTTCTCTTGTTCCTTAAGGGCGTCCAAGTATTTTTCAATATTCATGCGCCGCGACTGAATTACTACCTGAAGCGAGTGGTCAAGCGAATTTAAAAGCTGCATATAGGAAGAAATAATTGCCTCCTGCTCGTCAGTTGATTTTAAAGCAAAATTTATGCTTGAAACAATAATAACCGCCCGTAAAGTACCGTCTTTCATTACGACGACATCTCCTTTTATTTCGGCAATATCAATAAATCTCTGGGTTGGCGGCCCGGGTTTGGATATTTTTTTTGCTTTTGGCGTTTTGGTTTTTTTAGCCATATTTTAAGTCTATTCCTCGGGTTTGTATAATCCCCCGGTATTAACAATAAGCGAAAGCTCGGAAAGGCGGCTTGTGGTCAGCGGCTCTTTTTTCGGCGGAACCGGTTCGGGTTTAACCTCTTCTTTTTTGATATAGGCGCGCAGTTCAGAGTCCGACTTGGTTTTATCCCAGACGCGTAGGCCGGGCCGGCGCATTGTCTGCACAACATTGAGCAAAAAGAAATGAAAAGGCATCCCGTTCACTTTCATAAAGGCAAGCACCCCGCCGGTTGCAAGGCTTACCAGCCCTATGGGAAAAAACAAAATGCTTTCCAAAAGCCTGTATTCAATAAAGACAATCAACAGAGTTGCCAATATTATAACAAATTGCCGGGCAGTAATTGGCCCGATAATCTTGGCCTCAACGTCAATGAATTGTGGAACAACATATTTTTCCGGCATGCCTATTGTTTAATTTTTTGGTTTAATTCAATAATCGACTGAAATTCTTCCCAGGTTAAGGTCGGCCTTCCCTGCGATTCGCGTTCCTGGATTATGGTTTGCACGTTTTTGCCGGTCTGAAAAGCGTCTTGAATCAGGTTGAGATAATGTTTATGCGCCGGACTCTCCTGCCACGCGGCGATTCCCTTCATCATTTTATCAAATGACTCTTCTCCGAGCAGGTCAATCTTATCTTTAATTTTAATTGCTCTTTCTGCGGGATCTTTGGAAAGCCGGCGAAAATCTTCAAGCTTCATTTCACGCAGTTCTTCAATCGGCCCGAATAGGCGCTTGGCGTACTTAATCTCCTCCACCTTGGGCCTCTTTTCCGGTTTGGACGGAATGCTCGGTGGCGAAACGCGCACCTTTGGCCTGGGCGCCTCGGGTACGGGCTTTGGCGCCGGAGCAACCGTCTGCACGGCCGGTTCTGGCGGCTTGGGTGTTGGCGGCCGGGGCGCCTCTGGTTTTGCCGTAATCGGCACGGCAGTCGCTGGCGGCGGCGGCGCAATCTTTGGCGCCTCGGCAGGGGCCGGTTTAGTGACTGCTTCCTTTTCCGTTGGTTTTGGCGCGGCTGCTTTTTCAACCGTTGGCGGTTTGGGCGCCGGAGCGGACGGCTTTGGCGCCGGCGGAACCGGCGGTTTCGGCACTACCGGCGGTTTAATGATTTCTTCTTTCAGGGGCAGGCCAACCTCGGCTTTCTTTTTTTCTTCTTCGGGCAGGGCGGTCGGCGTTCGTCCGGTTAATTTTGCAAAACGGCGGTCAAGCTCCTCCTGCTCTTTTTGTTTGCTAATGTCCTGTATTCTCTCCACTTTCTGCAGCTGCTCCTCCTTGTGCTCCATTTCAATTTTTTCCAAACGATCTTTTAGCGGCCCAATTTTTTTATTAATCAGCGCGATTAAAGCTTCGGCTCTTTCTTTGGGCAGACCAAGCCCGCCTTCTTTTGGTCCGCGGGTAAATAGGTTTTTTGTTTCCAGCTCATCGCGAACATCCCTGACGCGGGCGCTGATCGCTTTTTCAAAACGGTTCTGCATGTCCGGATCGGAAAAACTATAACCTGATTCTTTTATTATTTCCTGCTCAACCCGGGCATATTCATTAAGCACGGCATCGGATATGCCGCGCATGCGCTCGGCTTTAATCTCCTCAATATCCTCGGGCCGCACGGTAAAAGCTTCGCTTTTGCCGGCTTCTTTTTTGGCAGCTACTTCGGAAATTTCCGGCTCCGCTTCAGTTTTTGGGGCACCTTCCTCCTCTGGTATCTCGGCCGGCGGGTGAGGTTCTTCGGCTTTTTCAATGATCCTTACTGTATCTTTTGCCGAATCAATATAAGAAATAATTTGGTCGGCCTGAGTCGGCGGAATATCGAGTCCGCCGATTTTTGCGCCCCGGATCAACCGGTTCTTTGTTTCAAAATCATCGCGAACGCCTTTAATTTTTGAAGTAACGATATTTTCCAAGCGGTGTTTTAAAAATTTATCCGGCAGTTGTATTTGAAGATCCTTAATCATCGTGTCAGTAAGTTCGGGAATGGAAACTGCCGGGGGCACAATCTTTTCCTTGGGGTAATCTTCAATTTTTCCGCCAAGATCCTTTATCTCCTGCTCAACTCCGGGGATAATATTGGAGATCGGCAAAAGCTGGCGGCCTAAAATGTCCAAAGCAAGCGATCTCACCTGATCTTCGGGCCATCGGGAAAAATGAGTCTTTATCTCAATCAAGAGGTCTTTTGCTCTTTTTTTCTTGCCCACAACATCCCAAATAAGCTCAATAATGAAACTTAAATCTTTATCCTGGAGTTTATATTTTTTAACGAGCTCAAGATTTGTATTAACGCTTTTTTTTGAACCTAAAAAACTTATAACTGCCGGCGGGATATATGCGGGTGCGGGTGAAGTGATTTCATCAGCCATAATCAATTAATAATTTTAGGTTTTTGTTGTAAAGCGGCTCAGAACCGGATTCGCTTTAATTTCATCCAGCTTGCGATTAAGTTCCTTATATTTATCAGAAGCCGCATCAAGGCCCTTCATCTGCTCATTGATCGCCGTGGTAACTGCGCCAACAACTTTCTCAATATTCTCCTGTTCCGGCGTACCCGAGGTTGCCGCGGCCCAGGCATCAGCCAGAGATGCGCTGTCAAGATTTTTAACAACCGCGTCCTGATAATCGCCTGCCTTACCAACTGCGTCGACATTTATGTTTGAAATAAACTCAACCGCGTTATTCCGCTCCGGCGGCGGCGTTGCTTCGCTTTGCACCGCAGTGCCGGCTTCAAATATTGCCTGGGCAAATGTGTTCTTCATGGCATCGGGATTAACATTGGGCTTGGCGTCAAATCGGCCGGAAATATCGTCATAGCTCCATGCCTGAAGCGGGGTTGCGCCGCGCCTTTGCTGTTCTTCCATGTTTTCGCGAATATCGTCGCTATAAACGCGCGTTGCCGTGGCCGCACTGTAAACAACCGCGTCGGGCCTGGAAATTGCCGCATCGCGCTCCTGAGCCATTGCGCCAAGAGCCGCGGCGCGGGACGCCTGTTGCAGGGCTTCGGGCGTCGGCCCCGGAGCGCGCATCCCCTGGAATCCTTTTTCCGCATCAAATCTACCCTGGTCAGGATAAGGGCCGCTGCCAAATTCTTTTTTAAAGGCGTTAAAATCAGCAACCACTGCGCCGCTGAAATTTTTATTTATATCAAGATCTTGTTCTTTTTCCCGCCGGGCCAGTTCAGACAAGAATTCAACCTGTTTTTTACCTTCGCCAGAAACACCTTGCAGATCCTTGAGGTCCATGGAGCGGAAAGCCTGCTGACGCTCGCCGGCATCGGCAATTACATGGGGATTTTTTTGTTTAAATTCGGCAATCTTTTCCTGGTCTTCGGGCGAAGCGCTCTTCTCCCATTCGCTAAGATAGCGCCGGGCATCAAGATTTGCTTCAAGCCCGCCGGTGCGCGCTTTTGCCTTGACTAGCTGTTCAACCGCGCCGGTTTTTAATGCCCGGTCGCGTTCAGTATATGCCGGGCCGGCAACAATTCGTTCAAGCTCATCTTCGCGCAGGTTTTTGGTTTGCGCGGCAATGTCGGCGGTTCTTTTTTGGCGTTCCTGCCTGGCGGCCGCCATTCTTCCTGTAGCCGCACTGCTAACTAACGGGATGCCCATCTTGCCGACTGCGCCGTAAAGGCGTTCACGGCCGCGGAAGGTACGGTCAGCCGCGCCGGCTGTTGCCCGGCCAATGCGTGCCGCGCCAACCGCAGTTCGCTTAAGAGCGCCGCCCATAAAACCTTTTGTTTTGCCGGCAATATTGCCAACCTGGCCGCCGATCATGCCGCCGCTCTGCTGGGCAACAGCAAGTCCGGCCAAAAGCATTGCCGCGGCAATAATAAAGCCGGTAACCGCCTGGCTGCCGGCTCCTTCGCTAATAAAAAACTGCTGGCCTTCGGCGGCAGTAAGCCCTCCGGCAATTGCCGCCTCGCTTTCCGGCTGGGTATAAGCCGTATTTTCAAAAGTCGCGCCCAATGTTCCGCCGCCGGCAGTCAAAAGTGCCAGCCATAAAAAGAATGCCAAAATTGGCCCAACGATTATCGCCCCGATAAAATTATCCCACCATTGGGAATAGGCTGCGCTTGCCTTCCCGACAGGAAAGCCGCCGGCCAAAAACGCCAAAGGCGATAAAATCACTAAAATCCATAAAATTACAATGCGATAAGCAAGAACGATAATATAGACCACGACAACCATCAGGGCAATACCGAGCATAATCATGGCGAAAAAGTAGGCGCCGGCCACGTCCCAGCCGCCAATCGGCGCGTTGCTTGCCATGCTGATCTGTAAAAGGTTTGTTAAGCCAAATGCGTTTAAAAAATTGCCACCGGCCGCGGCCATAAATGCGTTGACAAAGGTAAGCATAACCACCTGGCCAAAATCAATCATTAAAAGGCACAGGGTTTTGCTGAAATTAATCAAAACCGCCATAATCAACAGCTTGGGCAAAACTTTCTGATAATTAAGCTGTTCAATTTTTAATATTGTGCCAAAAGCGATAGCCAGGAGAACCAATATAAAAAACATATTGGCAATATCGCGCGTCAAAACCCAGCCGGTAGTAATCGCGGTTGAAGTGTCAAAGCCGTTATACGGAGCGAGCCAACCGACAAGTATACCGACAAGAAGAAGAATAAGCTTGCCGATTACCTGGACAATAAAATTCATTATCCAGGACAGAAGATTGGCCAGAGCATCAAGAGCCATTGCCGGGCCAGTTGCTAAAAATACCCCGCCAACAATTAAAAAGACGAACAAAACAATCGCCGTTCGCCTCCGATTTGATATCAAATCAACTACTTTATTTTTTAAAGCAGTGGCCATTTTAAATCTAAATTTAGTAAAAAATTAACATTATTAGTATACCATAATTTTAGGCTATCCACAACGAACAAGTGCCTTAATTATACCCAGGAACAGGAATCCACAATATTTAGCTATAATTAGCTAAATATACAGCAAATAAGCGGCTAAAATCGCCGCTTATTTTGGATAAAGTTGCTGATAAAGGCTTACCCAGTCATCCAGACTTAAATTTTCCGGGCGAATTTTCGCGTCCCAGTCTAAAAATTGAAAAATTTCCATAATTTTATCTTTGGAAATCTTTAAAAAGGGGGCAATATTGTTTGCAAGATATTTTCTTTTGCTGCGGTAGCCGTTGCGAACCAATTCCCAGAAAGAATTGATGTTGCCATTGGAAAAAATCATTTCAATTTCCTTATTTTTCTTGGGAATAATCTCCATTACTACTGAATCAACTTTTGGTTTGGGCCAAAAACTGTTTTTGCTGACGCGGAATAATTTCTTTGTTGAAGAATAAAATTCAATCATCAGGGCGAGGAGATTCATGTGCGGCGGCTTGGCCAGCATGCGGTCGCCTACCTCGCGCTGGACCATAACAACTAGGCGCTCGGGTTTATCTTTGCCAATTAAAAATTTTTCAATTATTGGTGAGGTTATTTGATAAGGCAGATTGGCGACAATCAAATATTCTTTGCAACCGAGCTTTGCTTTAATTGTTTCGTTGGCGATATCTAAAATATCTGAGCGAACAATATCGACGTTGGGCCAGGAAAATTCATTTTGTAAAATTTCAACAATCTTTTTATCAATTTCCACGGCTAATATTTTTTTTGCTTGCCTTGAAAGTTCATCCGTCATTATTCCCAAACCCGGACCGATTTCCAATATGCAGTCGCTTGCCCCGATGTTGCTGGCATTAATTATCTTGGTAACGACATTCTTTTCCACTAAAAAATTCTGTCCGCGCGATTTGCGCGGCTGAAAATTATATTTTTTGCAGATTTCTTTGACCTTGGTCGGGGTATCAAAGCTCATATTTTTAATTTTCCTCGCCGAACAATAATTTTTTTGCCGTTCTCTATAGCGACAACTGCGGAGGGCGGGTTTTTCGGCAGCTTGCCAATATTGACAATCAGATCGGGTCGCACCCGGCCGGAGGCAAACTCGTAAACAAGCATGTTGCCGTCATAAATTGGTTTTTGTCCGGCAATATTTGCCGACGTGGAAACAATGGGTTTTTTAAATTTGCGCACAAGCTGAAGCAGCGGCTTATATTCAGGAACGCGAAAAGCGATCATGTCGTGGCTGACAATGCCGGAGCTAAATCTTATTCCCGGCTCTTTGGGCAGCAGCAGAGTAAGCGGACCGGGCCAATATTTACCGGCCAGCCGTGAAGCTTGATTTTTTATCAGGGCATACTTCTCTACCATCCTTCGGCTTGCGGCAACTAATAATACCGGCTCTGATTTTGGCCGGTTCTTTATCTTAAAAATTTTATTGACTGCTTTCTGGCTGGCCGGGTCGCAGCTGATGCCGTAGCTTGTATCAGTCGGAAAAATAACAACTCCGCCCCTTTTTAAGACCCGAATGGCATTTTCAATTATTTCTTTATCAATTTTTGTTGCCTGTATTACTTTCATTAATTATTGACCGTGCTCACGAAACCAAGCAACAGTTCTTTCCAAGCCGCTGTCTAGGCTGACTTCGGCTTTCCATTTAAGTTCAAGCCGCGCGCGGCGGCAATCGAGCACACTGCGTCTTTCTTCGCCGATTTTTGCCGGCCCGTATTTGGGCATGAATTTACTGCTGGTAACTCTTTTTAATTTTGAAAATATTTGATTAATGTTAGTTTCTTTGCCCGTACCGATATTATATATCTTATGGCGGTTGCCCCTAACCTTGAGGGCCTGCCAGTTCGCCCTTACCACATCATCCACATAAATAAAATCGCGGCTATTTTTGCCGTCGCCGTTAATAATTGGCTGCTGGCCGGAAAGAAATCGGTCAGTAAATATGGCAATTACCCCGGCCTCGCCTTTCGCGTCCTGACGCGGACCGTAGACATTGGCATAGCGGAGTGAAATTGAATTGAGCGGATTGTTATCCATATGGCGGAAACAATGGAGGTATTCCTCAAAACTAAGCTTGGAGACGCCGTAGGGGCAAAGCGGATGCGGGCGGAAATCTTCCGGGGTGGGAATTTTTTTTGCTCCCCCGTAAATTGCCCCGCCGGAAGAAGAAAAAATAAATTTTTTTATTTTTGCCCGCCGGCTGGCTTCAATTAGGTTGATGCCGCCGATGATATTTTCCCTGGCATCTTCCCAGGGATTATCAACTGAAAAACGGACGTCAATTTGGGCGGCAAAATGTAAAACGTAATCAGGCCTCTCGCGCTTAAAAATATCAATCATCGCGGCAAGATTATTGATATCCCTTTGGTAAAAACGGGCCTTGGGATTGATATTTTTTTTCTTTCCAACGCGAAGATTATCAATTACCGCGACCTTATAGCCTTTTTTAATTAAAAAATCAGTCATGTGCGAACCGATAAATCCGGCACCGCCGGTGACAATTGCTCTTGGCATATTTTTGTTAGCAGGTATAGGGACCTGCGCTTATTAATTATTTGTTGGCCTCGGCGCGTAAGTCACGCTGGCCAGTTATAAATCTTAAATAGCTTTCCATAAATGACTCCAGATCTCCGTCAAGCACGCCCTCGGTATCCGAAGTCTCATGTTTGGTGCGGTGGTCTTTTACCATTTTGTAAGGATGAAGAACATAGCTTCTGATCTGGTTTCCCCATTCGGCAGCGGCATATTCGCCGCGAAGCGCCTGCTTTTCTTTTTGCTTCTGCTGTTCTTCAAGCTGATAGAGCTTTGTTTTTAAAATCTTTAAGGCAACCTCTTTGTTTTGGTGCTGGGAGCGCTCGTTCTGACAGCTTACGGTAATGCCGGTCGGAATATGAACGATGCGCACGGCCGAATATGTTGTGTTGACTGATTGACCGCCGTGGCCGCCGGCACAAAAAGTGTCAATACGCAAGTCTTTTGGATCGATTTCTACATCAACCGAGTCCGGCAATTCGGGTAAAACTTCGACCAGGGCGAAAGAGGTATGGCGCATTTTTTCCGCATCAAAGGGCGAAATGCGCACCAACCGATGGACGCCGGCTTCGCTTTTCAAATACCCATAGGCCCATGTTCCGGCAACGCTGAAGGTAACGCTTTTCAGCCCTCCCTCGCTGCCCCGCGATTCATCCAGGATGTGTGCCCGCCAGCCGCGCTTTTCGCAAAAACGCAGAAACATACGCAAAAGCATTTCCGCCCAGTCCTGGGCTTCACGGCCGCCGGTTCCGGCGTGGATGGCCATAATCGCGTTTTCCCGGTCATACGGCTCGGACATCAAAAGATAAAACTCCAACTTTTCGTATTTTTTTTCAAGTTCGCCAAACTTATTTTTTATTTCATCATGCAGGCTCTCGTCGCCTTCTTTTTCTGCTAAATCACAAAGAGAAAGAAGCTCGCGCGCTTCTTTCTCGATTTTTTCCCACTTTTCAACCTCTTCCTTGAGATTATTAATTTTTTGCGAAACTGATTTGGCATGCTCCGGGTCGCTCCAAAAATCCGGCTGGCTTGCTTCGTATTCCAGGGTTTTGATTTCTGATTTTATCCGGTCAAGGTCAAAGTAACCCCCATGTCTTGGAGATCTTTCCTAGAAAATCTTCAAGTTCATGAATTAGCTCCTTCATATTTATATTTTCAGCTGTTTAGCCAAATTCGCCAGAAAGGGAACTTCCCAGGCTTCGCCCTGCAGCGCTTTAATCAGGCCGATAAGCGAAATTACCGCAAGAAGAATTGTTCCTAAGAAACCGATAATCCATCCGAGTATCGGGATGAGGCCGATTACCCAAACGACAACCCAGCCGACAAACAGCATCAGCCCCTGCTTGGCATGAAATTGGGCATAAGGGCTGTTTTTTGCCCCAAGCAACGGCACCAAAAATAGAATGCAAAGGTAGCCGATTGCCGCAATCACCTTGTTGTCGTCAATGTCTTTTTGGTCAAACTTATGAGCTTTTTCTTCCATAATATTTACTTAATTATTATTTGCTTGGATTCATTATATCACATAATCGGGCAAAATAAACAGACCCCGTATTGTGCGGGGTCTGTTTATTTTTATATTTTTGTTACATGCCCATTCCCATATCCATTCCCCCGGGCATACCGCCGGGCATACCTTGCTCGTCCTTCTTTTCCGGGAGGTCGGTTACTGCCGCTTCAGTGGTGAGAATCATACCGGCAATGGATGCCGCGTTCTGCAGAGCGCTGCGGGTCACTTTTGTCGGATCAACAATGCCGAACTTGACCATGTCGCCGTACTCGCCAGTTGAGGCATTAAAGCCAAAGTTGTCTTCGCTGTTTAAGACGCGGTCAATCACCACGTCTGGATAAGCTCCGGCGTTTTCCGCAATTTGCCGAAGCGGCTCCTCAAGTGAACGCTTGAGGATGGATATTCCAGTGATTTCTTCGTTGATATTTGGATTTTTACTTGCGCTTTCGCTCATCTTATTTACTAAATCATCCAGCGCTTTGGCAGTGCGCATTAAAGCAACGCCTCCGCCCGGAACAATTCCCTCTTCGATCGCCGCCTTTGTCGCGTTAACCGCATCTTCAATGCGGTGCTTTTTTTCTTTCATTTCGGTTTCCGTGGCCGCGCCGACCTTAATTACGCCAACGCCGCCGGAGAGCTTGGCCAAGCGCTCTTCAAGCTTTTCTTTGTCAAATTCTGATTCAGTGGTTGATAATGCTTTTTTAATTGCTTCGGCCCGGGCTTTAATTTTTTCCGGATCGCCTTTGCCTTCAACAATGGTTGTGTAGTCTTTTGTCGCGTTTACCTTTCTTGCCTCACCGAGGTCGGCTAATTCAGTATTTTCGAGCTTGAGACCGACATCTTCGGAAATAACCTTACCGCCGGTAAGGACGGCAATATCCTCGAGCATTTCTTTTCGGCGCTCGCCAAATCCCGGGGCTTTGACTGCGAGAGCGTTGAATGAGCCGCGAAGCTTATTGACGATAAGCGTTGCCAGAGCTTCCCCGTCAACCTCATCGGCAATAACGACCAGCTCTTTTTTACCGGTCTGGGCAACTTTTTCCAAAACCGGCAGAAGATCCTGAATTGAAGAAATCTTTTTATCGGTAATAAGAATATGGACGTCGGCATATTCAGCCTCCATGCGCTCGGTGTTGGTAATCATGTACGGAGAAACGTAGCCTTTGTCAAAACGCATTCCCTGAACAACCTCGGTTTCAATGCCAAATGACTGCGATTCTTCAACCGTAATTACGCCGTTTTCACCGACTTCTTTCATTGCCTGGGCAATTGTCTTTCCTATCTCCGCATCATTTGCCGAAATAGAGGCAACGTTTTCAATTTCATCGCCACTGACCGGCTTGGAAATTTTATCTTTAAGTTCCTGGATAATCGCTTCAACTCCTTTTTCAATACCGCGGCGAATCGCAATCGGGTTTGAACCGGCGGTAACATTTTTTAAGCCCTCGTCAATCATTGATTGGGCCAATACAGTTGCCGTGGTTGTGCCATCTCCGGCCACGTCATTGGTTTTTGAAGCGACCTCCTTTACAAGCTCAGCGCCGACATTCTCAAACTTATCTTCAAGTTCAATCTCTTTTGCCACGGTAACGCCGTCCTTGGTAATTGTTGGCGAACCAAAGCCCTTGTCCAAGACAACGTTGCGGCCTTTTGGGCCAAGCGTTACCTTGACTGCGTCAGCCAGCTTGTCCACGCCGCGCTTAATTGCTTGGCGCGCTTTTTCGTCAAATAGTAATTGTTTTGCCATAGTTTTTTGGTGTGCGGATATGGAAACCTGTCCGCCCCGCCTACCGGCAGGCAGCCCGCACTTATTATTATTTTTGAATGATTGCTAAAATTTTATCATGGTCCAAGATTTTGTGATCAACTCCTTCAATTTCAACTTCTTCGCCGCCCCATTTTTCAAAAATCACCTTATCACCGACATTAAGGCCCAACTTGGCAACTTTTTCGCCGCTACCGATGGCAATAATTTCGCCTTCGGCCTTTTTTTCTTTTTCAACGGTGTCGGGCAGAACAATGCCGTGCTCAGTTACCTCTTCTTCTAATTTCGGCTTTACAAGCACGCGATCGCCCAGTGGTTTGATATTCATATATTTTGCTTTTTTTAGATAATTTATTAGCAAAACCCTGTTCTGCTATTTGGTGATTTTAGTATAAACAATAAATTTTGTCAAGAATAGAAAAAAGAGGCCGAATTTGGCCTCATTAAGCAAAAAATGATCAATTTACACTTGCTTTTTTGCTTTTTGGAGAATCCAGTATGTCTTTTTGCCGCAATGCCCGCAATGAACAAAATGTTCATCAGAAACGCCGGCCTCCCGTGAAGTCAGATCACAGTTATGGCAATAGCGTATTGCGTCAAAGATTGGGAAAAGCTCCATCCAGCCTACCTCCCTCGCGTTCACGCTAAAATGTTCAAAATGTATGTCTACGCCCTTTGTTTGGCGCAGTTTTTTCAGATCATTTTTAATCGTTTCCTCGGCGTCTACGCCGGCTGGCAAATGGATATATCCTTCAAACAATATCTCCTCGTGGTAATGGATACGCACGTGATAGGGCAATATGGGAACTTTTTGTAATGACATGTCTCCTCCTTTTTGAAAAAAGGACTTCGGGTTAATGTACCCCATCTAAGGAAAATTGTCAAATATAAAACCCCGCTCAGTTTCACAAAAAAGCGAAAAAGCGGGGTAAGAAATATTAAAGAAAGGCTATGCGGAAATTGCAGCCGCCGCGTCCGTTGTCTATGGCCGTCGGGGCGTAAGAAGCGCCGTTCCAGGTAGCGGTTATTGTGCCGCTTGTTATGTGGGAGGTCTCTGAGCAGGCCCAGCTTTCACCCGAGCCGATGTCATATTCGACGTTAAACTCGATAAAACTGCCTGCCGGCTGGGTAAGGCGGCATTCAAGCCTACTGGCCCATGTTGCGCTGCAGTGGTTATCCCAGCTACGCAAGGTGCCGCCGCCTGAGTAGCCGGACCAATCCCAGTAGGTTATTGATCCACTGGCCGAACCAGGGGTGATAAAAGTAATAACGAGTTCATCATCCGGTTCCTCAGGACAACCTTCGTCGACTTCACCGTCACCGTCGTTGTCAATGCCGTCGCATACCTCGGTCGGCGGCGGATCCGGTTCCGGCTCTGGATCAGGGTCCGGCCCGGGATCCGGGCTCCCGATATCTACCTGGCAGCGACTGGCATTTTGCATGTAGTTTGGGCTGGGCGTAATTGACTGTACGCCCTGCTCAACGTAGCCGTCCTGGACAAGCAGGCAAAATCCGCTTTCAAAGTCCATGCGCGTCTTTCCGGTCACGCCGTCGCTGTAAGCTTTGCTGATCGGCGCGCCAAGAAAGCGCTCGCCGTCATGGGTGATGTAATAGCCCCAGAAAGAACCAATGATCGGAATCGCTGTATTGTCACCGCCGTAGCCGTAGTTTTCCGGATCATACATAATGACGAACCAGCCGTGCGGACCATGGTTAAAGTCCTGGACAAAGTAGCGGTAGCCGGGCCAGTTATGGAACTCTGCCGGATTTCCGTACTGGGCAACTGGTTCGCCGGCCATGTATTCGCTGCCCAAGGCTTGGTAAGCCTCAACCACGGCGTAGCTTATTGCGTTATCCCAACTGGGACTTCCGCTGATCGTGCCGGGTGCGGCATTGTCTGGCCAGGAATGAAATGAAACGCTCATTCCATCCCAGATCAGATATCCTCCAATGCCGTCCTGGCGCGTCTGGCCGTGCGAATCAAAGTATTCGTTATTGATCGGAACAAAAAATTCAGAATCCGGACCGGCGTGCGTTGTGTACCAGTCGTACATGCGGCCGTGCATGATAACCGCGCGGGGCGCGCCGCGCAGGGCATCGTAAAACATGGCGCCGCGGCTAACCAGACCCCCGGAAAGGGGCAGGAAATGTATGTTCGTGCGGTGGGCGTACTCATTGTCGCAGACGTAATCGCTGTCGCCGTCATCATCAATGCAGGCGACATAGCTTTTATACCAGCCTGCCTCGTGACTTGGTGTGCCGAGCATTGTTGAACCGCCGTTTGTTGAGTAGGCCTCGTCATACGGCCCGGTATTTTGCGAAACGTACCACTGGTCATGGCGAGGCACTCCGCCGGCCTCGCTGAAGTTGAGCTCCAGGGTTTGCGATGTTCCGTACATTACTTCATCGTAGTGCAGATGGCAGCTGGTGGACTTCCCGCTCGTGCCCATCGTGCCGATCACCTGTCCCTTGGCAATACGCTGGTTGCGGCGGACAAAAACTTCGCGCAGATGCCAGTAACGGCTAAGCCGCCCATCCGGGTAAAGAATGTGCACGTATGAGCCAGTGCCGCTTGACGGCGCGTCAGGCTCGCCAAAGCGCACGTCAACGACCGTTCCCTCTTCCGCGGCAACGATCGGTGTGCCACGGTCGCCGCAGCCGCTCACCGGGCTGAAATCAATCGCCTTGGCCAGGCTGGTGCCGGCCACGTGCGTGTTGCCCGGATCAGCCGGCTGGTCATTGCCCTGCGAAACCCGAACGCTCGTTCCGGAAAGGAAGGGCAAATCACGCTCGGGAATCATGCCGCCGATGTCTCGCGGCTCTTCTTTGGCTGTTTCGCGGTAGCAGCCAACTACCGCCGTGCATGCGAGGAGGACGAACCATCCCCATTGTCTAGTGCGCTGTGCGACTGTAATCATCATTTCGCACCTCCTTTGATTTTTAAGGTGCAGATATTATTACCTGCCGGCAGGTAATTATTTTACTTGGAAAGTTTTTATAATTTCTTCAGCAAGATCAAGCGCCCATTCATGTTCTGTTTTTATTGAAAAAATATACAGCCTTTCCGGTGCGTCTTTATATATATAAACTATTCGATTATATTTTGTTTGGTTTTCTCCAGGACCGGTAAAATATTCTGAAATAGTTTTCTGGTATTTATAATTGCCCAGGATCACCTCGCTTTGGCTGATAAACGATTCATTGGCCTCCATTGCTTCTGGAAAATTGTTGGCAAATGTTTCAATAAAGTTATTTGCTTGTTCGTCAGTTAAATCAAATTTTTTCGGTAAAACCGACATAAGCTCAATATTAATCGGCTTTTCTTTGCGTTCGCTCCAAAAAGTATTGGTGCCGATTTCAATAGTGCCGGGAATAATTTCGTCATTTTTTAAGAACACGTCTGAAGTTCGCTCGGTTACTTCATCAATATCATAAAATGTTCGGCCGGCGCCGGCTTGTTCGCCGCTGACGCGCATATAGTCCGGCCGGCTGATATTAAATCCCCATTTTGCGCTTTGATAGGTTGTCCAGCTTTGCTCTACGGCATCTTCGGAAACCTCAGGCATAACCGGCTCCTCAACCGGGGTAAAATCCCGCTGATATAAAATAAAACCGACCAGAAGAACAAGGACGGCAAGCAGGAGAATGATTAATTTGTAATATGACTTAATTTGCATATATTTGTCTTATACTTTAATTATAAATTTTGCTAAATTTAGCGTCAAATTTTAATTGTTGAAAATAATTTATAACGCAGTATTCTTTTATTTTTTTACGATTTTACACTTATTTTGTCAAATGTCCCAATAATCATGTAAATACATTATAACAGCAAGACGGATTTATTGATTTAAGATATCTGTAAATTTGGCTGTGGATAACAAAAATGTAAATAAATTCTGACAAAAACCCTTGACAAATACTTGTTTTATTGCTAAATTCCCGTGTTATAATAAGAGTGGACATATGTCCACGCACTTTTAACAACGACCGCCTGAAAATAGAGGAGGAAGCTATGAAGCGGACGAACATCTTTATCCTGGCACTTTTTCTCATGACCGGAGCCTGCGGCGGAGATCCTTCGGATCCGACCGACGCCGACACCGATACCGACACCATCGGGGACACCACACCGGACAGCGATCCGGACGGCGAATCCTATGGAGCCCTCTCGGTGATCTCAACTCCCGAGGGCGCCAGTGTCAAGCTCGACAGCTCGCCTGTCGGCACGACCCCCCTTCTTCTGGAGGAGCTCGTTCCGGGCGACTACAACGTCGAGATCTCCAAGACCGGATACAAGACCTACTCCGAAGGTGTCACCATTTCCGAGGACTACACAACTCCTCTCGAGATCACTCTCGAGCCGGAGCTGGAGTACGACCTCAATGGAAGATGGATCCGAACCGAAGGTTCGCTCACCTGCGATGTCACCCACAGCGGTGATCAGGTAAGTGGATTCGATCCAGTCGGAACCATGACCCTGAGCGGCAACGAGCTCTCTTTCTCTGATGCCTACGGCAGTTGGGCCAATGGCGAGGTCATTGATAACGATCACGTCTCGCTCACCTTCTATAATGCGGCCGAGGGCCACACTTTCGAATATAATTATTCTCGCCTCTAGGCAATTTCTAAGCGCCATTTTGGCGCTTTTGTTTTTTATAAAAAAAGACGAGTTTTTTAACCCGTCTTTTTAAAAATAATTTATTTGTTTACTTTGACATATCCATCAAAATATATCCACGGCTGGTCACCAGAGATATCACAATAATTAGTACCGCCGGCATCGCTTGCGTCATAACAGCCAGGTGTATCAAAACAACTACCAGTACACCAGCCCCAGTTATCAAGGAACTGGATGCGCGGGCGGTAAAAGCAGGCAGTGTCGGTTTGGCAGCCGCCTTCATCAACATCTCCGTAATCGGACGGAAAATCATCAAAACCGCAGTCAGGCAAATCAATGTCTTTATTACAAAGATAGGTATGCTCAAACTGGAAGTATCCCTGGGTACAGGCGGCCGGGTCATTGCCAAAGTGCGGCGCATCCGTGGGCTGGCAGACTCCGGTGCCCCCGGGGCAGTCCCCATTGGTTTTGCAGGTCATGCCCTGGTAGCCGGTGCACTCTTTTACCTCAATGCCGCAATACGGCTTATGGTTCTTATACTTGCTTGAAGTTGTCTGGTCAAGCGGGCTTTCATCTCCCCAATCAATGGTGCGCGAAACAATCGGCATTTGGTCATGGTCGGCCCAGGCATAAAAACGCATGGTTGCTTTCAACTGGTCCTGGCCAGTAATTGCGCCGTAATACCAATTATTTATATTAAACGCTCCGGTGCGCGCTGTTCGGCAGGTGCCGGTTATCTGATCGCAGTCTTTAAAATTAATTGCCGCGATTGTCGGCGGCCAGCCAACATCGGCCCGGTCCTGATTAAGTGCATCTCCGGTAAAGTCATAATAATCAACATATCTTCCGTCAAGCGGTTCACAGGATACGCCGCTGGGGCAGTCATCGTCAGTCAAGCACGGGTCATTGGCATTGCCGTCGCAGGCATAGGTTACATAGCCGCGGGTGGCCACCGGACTGACATCCGTCTCTTCGCACACCAAGTCGCGGCGGTCGCAGATATCAACAACATCACATGGCGCGCCGTCAAATATTCCACCGGAACAGCGGCGAGTTACATCAATTTCAGTTGCGCAGTTGCTTGCCCCGACCAAACAATCGGTGCGGGACTCACATGATGTGCGATTACCCGTTAACTCATAAACGCCGCCAACACACAAGCCGTCTTCGCAGTCAGTGTCCGGCGTATTTATGTTACAACCAGCATCGCTGGTACAAGGATCATCATGGTTTATGCCGCCGTAACAGCGCCAGTCGGTTTCGGTTGTCGGGTCCCAGTCAATGCAATAGCCGCTTGGCTGGCAAAAGTCATTGCCAATTTCTTCTGTATCGCTTGGCACGTCAACTGTGACACCCCCCTTGCTTGTGTAACTGCCGTCATCCGGCGCGCCCACCCCTTCAACACAAAGCTCATCACCACGAACGCTGTTTTCGCATAAAAATGTCCCCTCTCCGTCATCAATGCACTCACCATCCAAACCTTCGCAATAAGCTGATGAACGCCCAAGATAAGAATCATTGCAGCGGTCGCCGTTAAATATTCCTCCGTAGCAGATCTCCGAACCTGAGCAGGTTCCGCCGGCATTGTTGCAGTCATCATCCTCGCCGCAAGGCATGTAAAAATCAAGACCTTCGGGCCATCCGCCGGAAAGAACGCATGACTTTTCGCTGCGGCCCGGGAACCAGGCATATAAATTATAAACATGGGCAAACAATCCCATAAGGTTGTTCATTGGCTCGTCAATGTTAGTCCGGAAATTAAGGTCAAAGAAATCGCTTTCCGCGCAAGATCCCAGGCATCCGAATGATGAGCCGGCAAGAGTATATTCTTCCGGCATAACACTTAAATCCGGTACGCCAATGCGACTCAAGTCACCTGCGTTGTCACCAACAATCCATGGGCTGACTTCAACGCCGTAGCTAAGCGGAGTCATTGGTGCTTCAGCGCTTTGCGCGCTGCCAAACGGAGCAAAGGTTTGCGTGTATTCATATTCACTGCCGACCGGCAGGATATAATTGCTTGCCTGATAAAGGCGGTCTGTATAAGCTTTATTTTTGCCTTCTTCATCTACGGTTTGGGCAACAACAAGGCAGTTTTCCGCCAAATGGAAAACAATGTCAAATTTCACCCAGCCGTCGCTTCTTGAATCATCGCAGACAGATGACCACCAGCCTTTAAACATGCCCTTTTCATCAAATACCGCCCGGATACCAAAATATTGATTTGGCGCAAATTCGTTTGAGCAGTTATTATCAAGATCGGCGGTGATGCTGTCTTCGCCGGAATCGATGCTTGAATAAGGCAAAGAGGAATCAGCAAAAACCGGCGGAGCGCTTGATGGTATTTCAAAATCATCTGGCAAATTCCAGCTCACTTCCCAGGCTTTGTAGCCGTAAGAAAGATCGATTTCATTGTTGCGGCTTAAAATATTTCCGCCGTCTTTATAAAAATCACGCGTATAATCATTGCGGCCGTCCGGATAATCTTTGGTTGAATTGGCGCTTTTAACAATTAGCTCAATCGCAACAATGTCGTCATAATGAAAATTTTCTTCATAGTCAGATGCCTTATGGAATCTTTCGGCGTATTCGTCACGGCTGCCCTGGGCTTTTAATATTTTCCATTTTTTACGAGTAAGTACTTCATAATCCTCCCCTGCGCCTTCGGGGCCGATTGGCGTGCGCAAGCCGCGGCCGAGCAAACACCAGTAATTGCCGCTCATACCCGGGTTGTAGCCGGCGCTTGGATAGAGATTATAAATATCCTGTCCGCCGGAAAGAATGTAAGAAGGATGCCAGGTAAGGCAGGCAGTCTGTTCGGGATCGCCGTTAAGCGTTGTCCGCAAATCCCGCTCCAGGCACTGGCCTTCCCAACCAACAAAGGTATCGGTCCGTTCAAGCGGCTGACAGGTTCCGCCGGATTTTACCGAACCACAGGTTTTAAGATTATGCTCACTGTCGGTAGCTAGATTGTCATCAAAATCAATATCCGGCACGCAGGGCTGGCCGGCGCGCGGCCCGTTAAGACATATTCCGAGCGGAATATTGGTTTCGTTCTGTGAATAATATTTTGTCACCGCGCCGTTACCAAAAGTGGCTTTTAGATAGTTACATTCACAATCCTGATAAGTCAGCTCATTTTCATCGCGAAGGCCGTCACCATTCAGGTCCTGCCAAACAGTCTCTTCACAAATATTGGCCCGTTTGAAATTCTGGTTAATGGTTGTCATTTTACCGTCTTCCCAGCTGGCGACTGATGACGGGAATGGTGAGGTTTCCTCAGGATAAGCGCGGCAGGAAGGACCGATAATTCTGTACTTATTGTCGATGTTGTTCAGCGCATTATAAAAAGCTAACTCACTGTCAGTGTTTTCAGGCAAAGCGCTGCCGTCAATCGCGTAAATACATTCACCGTCAACGCAAACGCCGGTGTTACCCAGGGCATTGGCGTCGCCGCAAACTGAGCCGTTTGGCGAGCAGACATCACCGGAAATATAAGCAAGACGAAGGTCAGGTATGGTGGAACCGGTAAGCGGGCTCAAATCAATCGGCCTCATTTCATCAATTGAATAATAGTTAGGTATAGCGTATCCGGAATATTCTAGCCCCTCCCATGATACATCGCGGCCAGTGTAGATGCTTTCAGTCAAAACATCGCCCGGATGAACACTTTCAATAAAATTGGTGCACTCGCCTAATTCACCGGCCGTGGCATATTCATTGCAAAGACCGAGATTGGTGCAAATATTTTTATAATCCTGAGTTTCATTATCCCAAACGCTCACTGAACTGCGGCAACCGAGCCATTCGGCGCATTCGCGGTCGCGGCGAACCTTAAATATTTCATTACTGTCGTTTTGTCGTAATTCTTCGCTCGCATTAACGCATTCCCAACCTGACGGGCAGCCGCTAATCGAACAGTCAGTATCGCCCCATTCCCAGTTATTCAATCCTTCATTATATTTTCGGCAGCGGAAACCTGCTTCGCTTATATCTTCACAAGTCTTAGTCAGATACCCGGAATACTCATTACAATCAAGAGAGTCCCGGCAGCTGTGTCCATAGATTACATCAATGTCAGTAAACATTCCTCCGACAAAAGTACCGAAGTCGTACCGGCAGACATTTGTGCAATATTTACTGTCGCTTGAACGGCAGTCAACCGGCGAAACGCCGGCAAAATTATTATCCGCACTCTCAAGATATGTTGCCCATGAATTATAAGTCTTTGTTGAAGACATTGTATTGTCAAATAATGCGCATCCCTCTCCCTTAGAAACGGTAGTGCATGATTGATCAAGGGATTCGTCATATAAATAATAGTACTCCTCACCTTCAGGATACTCATCTGATTTATCCGAAGGGTCAATGAATTTAGTGCAGAGACTGTATTCCCGCGGGCAAGTGCCATACCAGGCGTCATAACTGGCATCGCCGTTCTTCCAGATGCCGTAATTATTCCCGCCGCTAAGGAAATCAGAATAACACGGCTCATCGGTTCCCGTTTTAAACCAGCCGTTGAATTCGATGCCGCCGATTGTCACCTGCTCCCTAAATTCACAGGTTTTATCTTCTGGATATTTGAAATAATATGTTCCGGTTTCGCCGGTGTATTCTTCGCAATAGGCTTCTTCTGTAAGACAAAGTGTTTGGTCGTAGAGCTCGGGATCATTAATCAGGTATGCGTCTTCCCAACCAATTACACTTTGCTGGTCCTGCGAAAGAATTGGTTTTCCTAAAAGTTCGCATCCCTTGGCATCTTCAGTGCATGAAAAATTGTCGTCATAAACATAATAAGAAACCGTATCCGCCGGCACAACTACTTCGGCCCCGTCAAGCCCCTCGTTAAATACCTGCTGATAAACAGAGTCGGAATTATAAGTGTCGATCATTGCTTCGCAGCCGACTGCCTCATCGCTGCAAAGCCGGTCAAATGATTTAAAGTAGTGGGCGTCTCCTTCATCGTCAGAATATTCCCGGCAGCCGAGCTGAGCCTGCGGCAAATATACTCCCTGATTATTCTGGTCGCAGGAAAGCGGAGTATACCAGGAATTACGCAGCAGATAAATATGGTCGGAAACGCGCTTTAAGCTGATATTATCCAAATATGAATCGCGGGTAAATCCTTCAAAAGTAATTTGCGGCGTGCCGCTGACCTCACCTGCAATACGCACCGGACCGACCTCGTAATTATTCCACTCGCCAGTAATATTTTCCCGGCCGATTGTTGTGCCGGCCGCCATTATTGCGATTTCGCCCTGCCCCTTCGCCCAAAAACTAAGAATATATGTTTCTTCGCTTTCAATTGTCCATTCCTTGGCAACATCGCCACCGCTAACTATCTTTAAGGAATGCCCGCCTAAAATTACTGATTCATTGCTGTTGGTGCCGCCTACCCAATCTTCATCAGTTCCGTCTTCAAAGCTATCAGTAAATTCATCCTCGATATTGCGGCTGGTCGGGCCGGTGTAGGCGCGGCAGCCGGCAACTTCGGCGGCGCAAATCTGGCTTTCTCCGGGATAGCCAAGATAAATGCACTCCCCGCCTTCGGTCCAGCGGCCGTTGGTTGCCTCGCAGTCTTCCTGGCCGGTATTTTCAGTTTTCCGATAACGATAGCATTCATCAGTTGAAAGTATTGTTCGTGAATAATAACGATAGAAAATATCGCCTTCGGTGTTATAAAACTGACGGCAGTCGGCATCAACGCCAAAAACGTCTTCGCAGCTAACGTCGGCATACTCCGGCGTGCCAATGGCCGGATCATCGCAGGTGCCGTCCGGGGCAAGAGCAGTGCACGGACCGGCATCCTGATTGCTGTCTTTTAAAAACCATGTTTTCAACTGGTAGCCGGTGGTGTCAGATCCTTCCCAGGTATAATAAGTTCCCGTATCGTCAGCCGGTTTTTGGCACGTCCGTATTGAAGTGAAATAATTGAGTGTTTCGCCGCCGACTTCAGGCGCGTCAAGATTGGTAAATTCATCACAGCCAACATCGCTTGCACTGCATTCTTCAGCCGTATCGGGTATAAAGAATATTGGGAATTGCGCCGTGCTTGACCACTGGGTCGGCTCTTCGCGGAACGTGCTGTAGCCGACACATTCGGCTGGACAAATATCTTCGGACGTGGCGATTGCCGCGAGCGCCGGGTCATTGCTTGCCGGATAATACATTTTACAGCCGACATCAAGCGGATTGCACGGACGGAGATAATTGCCGCATTCGTCCGGGTCGCCTTCCCCACCGGTACAGCCAAGGTACGCGGGGGGTTTCTTAAGATAAACTGATTCGGCCCCGGCGGAAATGCCTTGGTGAAATGACGTAGCAATTTCACTTTCTTCTAACTGAATTGCGTCAATCCAGGCACCGCCCGGATTAGCAACCGCATATATTCGCCCGAGATAATATGGGCTGATTTCTCGGCCCGGAGTAGTAAATGTACAGTTATAGCGGGCATAGACCTCCGGCGGCGTAACCGTAATTTCTATTGTTTCATTGCCCGGGCCGGTATAGAAATTGCTTTTTTCGCAGTTTAAACCGTTAATATAATAATCGGTAAGATCAGCTTCGGTTATGCCGTCACTTTGAAGAAGCCGCAACTGAACGCTCATCTGGCTGGAAGCGGTGTTTTTCGCATAAAAAGAAAGTGTATAAAACCGTGAAGGATTTAACCTGACATCCTGGGCAACCCCCATAAGTGACGGATCAACAGATGATACTCCCTCATAAGCGCGATCACCGGTCTGGTCGTAAGTCACAGCGCTTAAGGTCGGGTTTGCCGGAAACCATGCATCAGGAAAACCGGGGTTGGTCGTTGAAGTATTTTCAAATCCAGGATTATTTAAAAGGTTTAAGGTTACTGCGGCTTCGCTTGCCCGATAAAATTCGGTACAGCCGGCTTCGCCGGTTGAGCATTCATTCGCATCTTTATCAAAATAGACTGCCCCGTCAGTGGCGAATAGTGAATAATTGTCTGCATCATAGCTAGTTGCCGCGCTCCAGTCTCCACCAGACTGTTCAGTTGCATACCAACGGCAACCAACGTTTTCAGCATTGCAGACACTATAATTAACCGTATTTAACAAATAATTGGCTTCATTGCCGTCGCGGTCGTTCAGGGACAGGCAACTTTCGTATATTGCCGGACAGGCGTTACCATCAAAATGCCAGGTATTCTTTTCCCGGGTACAATAGCCCCACCCGCCAACACAATTATTTTCATCATCCACGGCAACACAGCTTGGCGCATCAACGCAAATTTCAGTTCGCAAACTGTTTTCTGCCGTGACAAGTGTTGGACCGTAAACTGAAGCGCGGCATTGAGTGAGCGGAAACTTAATAATCCAGTTCGGATCAATCAGATGGCACCACGGATGCGCATCATCGGCCACGGCATTGCCGGCGTCATCAATACCACATTCATAAAATGATTCCATTATCTCTCGTAGTGTTGCCTGAGCCGTAACGTTGCCGCTTTTTTGCGCAGCGATCTCCCAGCCAATCGGGATAATGCGCGCTTTTCTTAATTTTACAAGATTGGAATAACAGTACCCATAAGTATGGCAGTAAGGATCGGTATTGCGGGCGCGGTCATATGAGCTGACAAGAGGCCAATCACCGTGTAAAAGCCCCTGATCGACCGCCTCTTTAACGCTTAGGGGCGAACCGGTTGCCTCCCGTCGAATCGCTTCGGCAAAACTGTTGTCAATAACGCAGTTATTCGGACTGCTAAATTGCGACGGGCAAATCGAAAAATCGGTAACCAAATCATAAACTTCGGCCTGTTTTATCGGCGGGGTAATAAAATCAGAATAAATTTCCTGGGCCACCTGACGGGTGCCGACAAGTGAAAATTCCGGATTGATCAAAGCGCCGCGGCCGCCTTTTTTTCTCAAATCGGCAAGGCTAAAAAGACCCTCGTTAAATATACGATCAAGAAGCGTGCCCGCCAGCGTATTTACAAAAGTTCCAAGGACAGTGGCCAAAATTTGAGTTGCTCCAGAGCTCAAAGCCTGCCCCATCATTTGCGTCTGGCTCATTTGCGACTCTTCGCCCTTTGAAGAAAGTTCTTTGCCCTTTTGTGCAATTACCTGAGCCGGCGTCTGTATCTCCCCGGAAATAATGCCGGTTTTTGCCATAAAGCCCTCCCCCTCAACTCTCTCCAGCTCCTTGGCTCTTTCCATTTCATAAACGGTATAGCTTAATTGACGGCCGGCTTCTAGGGTGATAGATAATGGGCTTTGGCCTGTCTCAAACATAACACCGGTACGCTCCAATACCTCACCGGTAGTAAATTCCTCGGTAAATTCATCCCAATTTTCCTGAATATCATTCCATTCACACTTGGGCTCTGGCCCCTGGCCCACCGGCAGATAAGCGTTGACCATTCCTGTTTGTATCCGGGCGCGCAAGCCGGCTGGTCCGGGATCGCAAAGATTTAGTTGAGGAAAGCCTTCGGACAATGAGCCAACAAACTCACCCACCGCATTAAGGGATACGTCGCGGAAATAATCGCCCCAACCTTTACTGCTAAAAAGGGGCATCTCGCCCTTGCCGCCGGTTGCCAAAGCAACCGCCGCGTCATAAGCCAGCTTTTGGGCAAAATAATTTGTTGCATTAATTAATGCAACTCCGGCAACACCAACTAAAAGCTTAATAATGAAGTCTTTTATATTTTTGATCGTTGTTGCCTGGCCGGTAATCGGGTCGGTAACGACAAGCTGCGCCTGGGCCTGATGAATCGGCATGACAATTAAATTGGCAACAAAAATAACAGTGACTATACTGACAATCAGTCGCTGTTTTTTCGTATTACCAAAAAGCATATTTATTCTTCGGTTGATGTTGTTTGCGTCATCTCAATTCCGGCTTCATCTTTTAGGATCTCGGCAATCATTTCCTTGAGCTGGTCATCAGAGAGCTGATCCAGGGTTTCGGCCGGCACCCCGGCTTCAAGTAAAAGCTCGCGCAGTTGTTCAGCCGGCAACTCGAGAATTAAGGCGGCCTTTTCCTGCTCAGTCATTTGTCTGCCAAGCTCCTCAAGAGCTTCTTCATCAGCTGTGGCTTCTCCCTGAAGCAGATAGCAGTCCTGGCCCTCGGGGCAGTTCGGGTCTTTCCCCATTTCAATTTCGGCTGAATCAGTAATGCCGTCTGAATCCGTATCCGGCAAGTATGGGCTGGTGCCGTGCACGTAGAGTTCATCAAAATCTGATAATGTATCCTGGTCAGTATCCTTACTTTGTAGTTCAGTAATCTGGCGGTTTTCGTCAAAGTAAGTTCTCAGGTCTCCGGACGGACTGCGTTCAAAAGGGCTAAAAATCGTGCCTTTCATCTGCCAGACAGCTAAAAAAACAATAGCTAAAGTAGCAGCGCTTAATAAAATCAAGCTCCACTTCTCGCCTTTTGAGAGCTTTCGGCTGTTGTAATCCATTTTTCGATTGAGTTAGTTGACCTAAACTCCCTTATATTATAACACGATTTTTAGCTTATCTAAAGGGTAGAATCCTCATGTTTTATTAACATAGCGACAAGCAAGCCAAACAGCAGAATTCCGGTGTAGCTTGTCCAAAAATAGTGGTCAAATAAGCCAATAATCAGCGTTGCGTACATTAAGGAATAAATATATGTTTTTTCCGGTGGTGATTTTTGGAAAATTCGAACCTTGAAAAGCAGTATAATCAGTATAAAAAAGAGAGCAAAGCCAATAATGCCGGCTTCGGCAATCATGAGCAGATACTGGTTGTGCACCGGCTGGTAAAAATATCCCGGCTGGCCGGGAACAGCTTCCTGCAGCCAGGCCGTATAATTGCCCAGACCATGCCCGAGGAGCGGATTTTCCCGAATCGCCTGAACAGATAAGTCTATCTGCCCTTCTCTTTCGGCAAGAGAAATTGTCTCAATGCGGTTCACCGCTTCAATTCGGCTCGCGAAAAGGCTAAAATTGGCAGCCAGGTTAATGCCGGCAATCGCCGCGAAAACAGCAATGCAGATTAGCGTCCGTTTTAAAATATTTTTATTTTTACGGAAAACCAGTAACACAAAGCTGAGGGCGACAGCAAGGCCGATCCAGGCTGAACGTGAAAAACAAAGCATTAAACCCTGGGTAATTAAGATTATTGCCGGCCAAAACCACCAGATTTTGTAAGATTTGATATTTGAATAAGCATAGCAGGTCGCAATAAAGCCGAACATTAAAAAACCGCCCAAAATATTCGGATGCGGTAGGCTGCCGTAAGCGCGCAAAAAACGGCCGGACCCGGTTTCAATCACACTTTGCCCTAAATCACAAGGATTATGGCCTGCCAAGCCAAGCCATTTAAAAGCCGGAGAATACTGGAAGGCAAATTGACCAACGGCAATACAAGACTGAATAAAAGCGCTTATGATGAGGCTTGAAAATATTAGTTTATATGTTGGTCTGGCAATGGTTAATATGCCAAGAAATAAAATACCCTGGCTAAGCCGCAGTAAATAGTGGGCACTGACGCTTGGATTTATCGCCCATATAAAAGACAGTCCCGTCCAGGCAATAAATGCGGCAAAGATTAAAAACTGCCATTTGTGAATTTGTATTTTTTCTCTTTGTTTAAACCAAACTATCGCGCTGCAGATAACCATAACTGCAAAAATAATATCTCCGGCATAAAGGCTGATTCTGCCGTATTCCCACGGGCTTCCCTCGAGCATTGGATCACTAATGATCCATCGTGTTTGCCAGGGAAGAAAAAAAATCCAAAGCCAGATTAAATAATTTGTTAGTCGCCTAAGCATCGAATGGGCTTATTTTTTCATTAAATATTTTTTGGTAATACCTTCTTTTGTCATCAGGGTGAAATTTTAACACGCCTTCATTAATTACAACCTCGCTTCCTTGATTTTCGGACATTAATTTTAACCTGTCCGGCATCATCAGCATCTGAATTTTTTTGAATAGCTTTTCCAGGGTCGGCAACGGCAAAATTAATGATTTAATTACCAGGTATCTTCTGTTTGGTTTTGGGTAATCAAAATTTGGCAGAAAATAATTGACCCAATCATTTGCCAGCCAAAATTTATGAAAAATTTGATCGTAAACCGGCATCAGGGTTGCCAGCCAATATATATAATAGATATCCTTTTCTAATTTCCATGGTTTTATATCGAGATGATTTGCATCAACCCAATAACTGAAGCAATACTTGTCCTGGGTTGCTCCCGGTTTTGGCCGTTTGCCGAAAAAATACAGTGGCATAATTGACCAAAAACGAGCCGACCAGATCTTGCCGGCCCGGGCGATAACAAACAAATCAATATCGGCTTCGCGGCGTGAATTATTAATTGCCAAGGTGTTGGAAACTGCCACTCCGGCAACCTGCGGCAGGCAGGCCAGATATTTTGCCAATCTCTTTACTTTTTTATATTTTTTTTCGGCAATGAGATACCGCTCTTTGCGCCGGGCGATATTTTTTTCTTTGCCCGATAGATAATAAAAGCCCTGAGAAAAACCGATTTTCGATTTGATCTCAGGGCTTTCTAATTCACTGATAATTTTTTCAAGCGGCATTTTTATCTCTCCCGGCGCATACAGATACTGCCAAATTTCTTGGGCGGTTAAGGGGAAATCAAAGATATCAAAAAACGCCAAAGTTTTCAAAATTGCTGAACGGATTTTATTTTCATAATTACGCACACAACCTAATTTTGAGAGCTTTGCATTGGCCCGGACATGCCGCTTTCCGGAACTACTCGGGCAATTTTTTTGCCGGCCGTTTTCTTCTCCCGTACCACCGCGTCAAAAACTACCATGCGTTCATTGTCAATGCTGATTACCTGCTCTTTGGCAATCATCAATTCATTATTAAGCAAGCCTTTGATCAGCCCGCGGCTTTTTACATGAAATAATTTCACTTCAAATGTCTCACTGTCAATGTCCACGCCGACAATCATCCCTAGGGATTGCCCGCTCTTTGTCTCCACTGGCAGGTTACTTAAATTTTGCCATGGAATAATCATAATAAATTTTATTATTGATTCTCCGGTTTCTCGCCAGAGTCCGGTCCGCTTTCCGCTGGTTTCTCTTCCGGCTCTTTTTTCTTTCGAAAAAGTATGTACTGCTGGCCGACCGTAAGCAGGTTATTGAGCAGCCAGTAGAGGGTCAGGCCGCCGGGCAGGGTCGCACCGATAACCACGGTCATTATCGGCATAAAATAAACCATCTGCTTGTTCATTGTCGCCATCAAATTTTCGTCTTTCGCACCCTGCTTTTTTCTTAGCTCTTTTGGCGGCTGTTTGGTTGTCATCATTCTTGCCTGCCAAAACTGGACAGCGCCGGCAAGGACGGCAAGAACAACGCTCGGCACGGCCAGATCGATTATGCCGAAGCTTACCGGATCGATTGTGCCCGGATTGGGCACCCATGAATACAGTTGATCAAGATGCTCGGAACGAAGACCGTCGCGCATCACCCGATAAAGAGCAAAAAGTATTGGCAGCTGAATTAAGAGAGGCAGACAGGAAGAAAACGGACTGACCTTTTCCTTGGAATAAAGTTCCATCATTGCCTTGGCCATTTCTTCTTTTTTGTCGCCAAATTTTCTTTTTAGTTCATCGATCTTTGGCTGCAGTTGAGACAGGGCTCTTTGCGATTTGATTGATTTGTGCGAAAGAGGAAAAAGGACAAGTTTAATAATGATAGTCAGAGCAATAATTGCTAAACCAATGTCCGTGCCCGGAATTACGTCGTAAAGCCAAACCAAGAGATTGAATATTGGCTGATATAAATATGTGTTGAAAATTCCCATTTTGTTTGCGTTTATTTATCTTTTTTTTCTTCCTCTTCTTTTACTTCTTTTTTCTTGCTCTTTTTTGTTTCCTTTTTTTCTTCTTTCGGCTCTGCTTCTTCCTTTGTTTCTTCATCCTTTTCTTCAGCCGGTTCTATTTTTTCTTCAGTCTTTTCTTCCTCCGAAGGCTCTTCTTTTTTGGCTCCCTCGGCAATTTCCCCCTGATCTGAATCAGCAACAACCTTGCCGCCTTCTTCAGCCACGTTTATTTTCCAACCGGTGAGTTTGGCGGCCAAACGAACGTTCTGTCCTCCCTTCCCGATTGCCAAAGATAATTGTTCAGGCGCGACAGTAGCGAGCGCGCTTTTGCCTTCTTCATCGAGCTCAACCTTGGTTACTTTTGCCGGAGAAAGCGCGTTGGTAATAAATATTTCCGCATCTTCGCTCCATTCAATAATATCAATTTTTTCACCGCCAAGTTCGCCGATGATCGTTTGGATGCGCGTGCCGCGCTGGCCAATACAAGAGCCGATCGGATCAACGTTTTCCTCGCTGGTTGTCACCGCGACTTTGGAGCGCGCGCCAGCTTCGCGGGCAATCGCTTTTATTTCTACGGCGCCGGAAGCGATTTCAGGGATCTCCAATTCAAAAAGACGGCGCACCATTTCCGGATGGGCGCGGGACAATAAAATTTCCGGGCCCTTGGTGGTCATTTCAACCTTTGCCACATAGACCTTAATCCGTTCGCCCGGACGATAATGTTCACCCGGCACCTGATCTTCCGGGCGGATGATTCCGGTTGCCCGGCCAAGATCAATCAAGACAATGCGGCCTTCGCGTCGCTGAACAACCGCATTGATTATTTCGTCAACATGATCTTTAAACTCGTCAAAAATCGTCTCCCTTTCCGCTTCGCGCAATTTTTGCGTGATAACCTGCTTGGCGGTCTGGGCAGCCATGCGGCCGAACCCTCCCGGAACTTCAAGCTCAACTTTGATTTCATCGCCCACCTTGGCATCCTTTTTAATATCCTTGGCATCAGAAATCATGATTTGGGTTTTTGGGTTAAATTTTATCAATTCTTCCTCATCGACGCCCTCCTCTTTTTTCTTTTCCTCTTCTTCAAGATCAACATCCTCAACAACTTCCTTAACGTCGAAAACCCGGATATTCATTGTTTCCGGATCAAAATTTACGCGTATATTTTGCATTTTATTGCCATAGTCTTTGCGATAAGCCGCCCCCAGGGCCGCTTCAATTGTTTCGAGCACCGATTCATAGGAAATGCCCTTTTCCTCGCAAATTTGCTTTATGGCCTGTGTGATTGCTGATGGCATATTTTATATAATATCTTTAGATCTTCCACTCATTAAAATCCGGAGCGGATAACGGAATCCCCGCCCTTTAGGGCTCGGGATAAGATTGAGGTAAAAAATAGACTAGTCTATTCAAGACTAGTCTAACTGGATTATACCAAAGGCCAGGGCCCCTGGCAAGAGCTGAAAAATGATATCAATAAATTTACGATGGTCGTCAGTTCTCAAATCCGGCAATATGCTCAATTTCCCGTACCCCGAGTGCCGGACTGCCGATTATTGAAATAATATCAATGCGCCAATCAAGATTAAATTCTTTTTCATCAATATATTTTTGGCACGCCTCCAGCAGCACGGCGATTTTATTTTCAGTGATTGACTCTTCGGGATAGCCAAACGCTTTTCCTGAACGTGTTTTCACCTCAACGAATACCAGCGTGTCGTTGTCGCGCATGACGAGGTCAATTTCTCCGGGACGCGAACGCCAATTTTTTTCAACTAGTTCGTATCCTTTTTTAATTAAAAAAACAGCGGCTTGTTCTTCCCCCCATTTGCCGAGCCGCTGCCTCATAATCTATTTTTTACCGGGTAAATATTGCTTCTTTTTTTCCTGCTCCCTGATCTTTGCTTTTTCCTGCGGTATCACCTTGATGAAAAATTTAATAATGAAGACAAGCCAGACAATTGCCGCAATCAGCCAAACAACAAACCAAATCCGCATGGAAAGCAACGGAATACGCTCATAAGAAAAAAAGAAAACTACCAAACCGAAAATACCCATTGTCAGGCACCAGGAAGAAATTTTTTGAAATCCCTTGGCCACCCAGGGGTCTTCTTTTTTCTTCTTTTTGACAATTACGGTGATAACCAGCGCCAGGACAACCATCGCGCCGAATGTATAAAAAAATAACTGCGAAAAAAATGGTTCTAAAACCGGCGGACGCCGGTCAAACCAAAAGCTTAACGTGATAAGCGGTTGTAAATCAAACATATTACTTGCCTCAATTTCTTTTCCCTCCGTTTTATGATTTTTTAAATACTAATCCGTAATGATATTTTCCCGCCTCAAATTCTTTTTCCAGCCCCAAACCGTGGGCGGTAAATAATTTTTTTGCTTCTTCCGGCGGAACGCGGTCCTGAACCGGCGGGCCAAACGGCGCCTGCGTCATTTTCCAGTCAGCGACAACGAGCCGTCCCCCGGGCGCCATCAGGCGGATAACCTCTCTTGCCAGATTATCACGCTGCTTGGCAACAAAAAGATTATTGATTAGCAGAGTTAGATCGAGGCTGGCCTCGGGAATTTTTGTCGCTCCGGGACGCTCAATATCCGACCAGACGGTTTCAACATTTTCCACCCCCTCAAGCCGGCCGCGGCTTTCAATTGCCGCAAGCACTCCTTTTTGTATATCAACCGCATAAACCTTTCCTTCTTTGCCAATAAGCTCGGCCGCGGGAAAAACAAAATGACCGGTCGTACCGCAGCCAAGATCGGCCACTTTCATACCCTGCCTAATCTCACCCTGAGACAGAACGAAATTTGCATTTATTAATTCACTTGTACTTGGGATAAACGGCATATTATCGTTGGCCAAATAACGGTCCCAGTATCCAGATTATCGGCGCCTGCCACATATTGGTAATAACAAGAAAGCCGATCAGAATACCCGCGACCCCCAAAAGCTTATAAAACGACCTTGTGCCGCCGCCGAGTTTTGCCTCAGCCCAGGGCACGCGGCCGAAAGTCCTTAAAAAACCCTCGGTTTTTATCACCATCAAAGCGCCAACCGCCAGTATAATGACACCGATTATTATTCGCGTAATCATATTAATTCTTGGCTTTATTGTATAATTTTTGCCCTCGCCTGACAAGTGTATAAACAAAAAACTTCAGATCAATTAATCTATCTGAAGCTTCTTTGGTGGACGATGCAGGACGCTCACATCTTTCGGGAACCTGCGGGTTCCCGAATAACCCTCCTCAAAAAGTAAGGGGGCAATGCCCCCTTACCATCCCCCAGGTTCGAGTCCGGGGGTCATCTTTAAAACAAAAAACTTCAGATCAATTAATCTATCTGAAGCTTCTTTGGTGGGCCATAGTGAAAGGTTTTCTCAATTACTACTCCGGATGTGACATGTCTGAAGAGGGGCACGTACCAATGTGTATGAAGTAATCATCTTGTGATCCGTCGAGTATGAACGGCCGAGTTTGACGGATCTTTGATGCCACCGTACAATTAGAAGCATATGAAACACGTCCTTCAAATCGCCCTCCTCGTACTCTGCGTCGCCCTGGTCGGAGTGGGATGCAAGTCCGTCCTGACCTCCGATGACGCAATCCGAAACGAGAGCGAAGTTTACACACCATCACCTTACTCTGCGTATTCTCCAGGAACCCCGGAGGAGGAAATTCAGAGCGATCTCCGAACCCACCTTGAGAAGGTGGTCGAATACGATCCAGACCTTCGTATATTTGCCGTTGTGTTCTTTTCTGAGACCATACCCTTCACCCAGTTTGAATCTGTATTCCATGACTATAGCTTTGATGCCTCAGGTGAGAGTGACGTTCTATACATCGCTTGGCGTGACCGCGTTCATCACGCAGAGCTTTCGTCTGAGCTGACTAACAGCGAATCAGTAGTCGATAAACTTGTCAGTGAAGTGCCCTGGGATCCACCTTCAGATATCAGCGAACTACGTGTCGAGGGATTTATTGCGCTAGTGGAGGCTCAAGATGCTCTTCGCCTTTGGGATAATGAAGCTGTTCCAGTAAGAGGGATCGGAATTACAGGCACTGAATCACATGGGATAGTAACGATGTGGACGGTACCTAGACCAAGGGATCCTTTGCGCTAGCAACTTCTTACAATCTGTCAATAAAAATACCTGAGAGCTTATCTCAGGTATTTTGGTGGGCTGTGGGAACGTTTTCTCGACCACTACTCCGGATGTGACTAACAAATATACCTATTTGATAATATCCACCGCTTCATAATCATTGACACCGTAATTTGGATAGATTTCACCTATCCACACTTTATTATTTTGCATATGAATAAACATGAGCCGCTCAAATGGAAAATCTTTATCAATGGAGTCCCGCAACCTCCGCCATTCAATTTCTACCCCCTGATCAAGGGCGATAACTAATGTTGTTTTCGATTTCGTGTAACGCAGAGATTGAATATAGTCAATTATTTCTTTTGTGTCTTTTATCTTCCTCCCGATACCGAAACGTTTTGCTTGAAAGTTTACCCCTTGTCGCTTGCCATCTATTAGTTCTTCGGTAGCTATCACAAAATCTATCAAAGAATCTTCATTAACCTCTTTTAATGTATCCCTAAGCTGCACAAGAGTTACGGTACCCCGAGAGGGCAACTTCCTTAGTGTATCGGCTTTCAATTCAAAACCAATAACACATTTTCTTTCCCACTGCTTCTCACAAAAATTTTTTAACACTACAGCTAGTATTAGTTCGTAGTCCTTTGTCCTGGGGCCTCTTCCATAACGCTTTAGGTACTCTTTGATTGTATTTAAATTGATAAAGACTAGTTCATCAATCATATATTTTATATAAGGCCGCCTTCATCAAACTGGCTATTATATGATTCCTGGGCCTGACGTAAGGCTGCCTCCTCTTCTCTGGTTATTTCGTCAATATTGACACCGAACTTAACCCGGCTGACTGTCGAGTTTTTTAACTCATTACTGACATCGCCACCAACCTTTAAAAGTTGAAGAACCTGTATATTCGCTCCGCCTTGTTTACCCGTACCCTCCTCTACGGTTACTGCAATATCGAATTCTATTGTGCGATTGTCATTATTGGCGCCTAGCCTCATATCCCTTTTAGAAGAGCTCCTTACTTCTTCAACGGCTTGAGTTACATCTCGAATTACTTGCTGTGTGAATTCTTTAAGATTCATATAATAATTTAATTAGTAAAACCTAACTGCATTAATTTGTATTCAAACAAATCTGTGCATCATTTTATTATAGTTTGCTCAATGCAACGCGTCAATACTTGTCTGGTCGTATAATTGATGATACCATCGCCCATATGCCAAGCTATATGCCAATAACAGTAAGATTATCAGATGAAGATGCTGAGGAGTTGCGCCAGATACATGAGAAAGTGACTGGCGAAAAACTATCGCTAGATGAGGCCAAGCTAATGGGCCAAGATTTAGTTTGGTTCGGCCGGTTCTATCAAGAGCTTGTCAGTAAACATAAGCGAGACAAAGACAAGGGCAACTCCGAAACATCTATATCAAAATAACTCCAGCGCATGGAGTTATTTTGATTGCGATATTTTTATTGGGCATTCTATAATCAACGATACTGGACTAGAACCCACAGGTTTTGCTCTTTGTGTTCATCCATTACACATCCGGAGCAGTTCTCTGTCCACATTATGTGGCTTAACTAGCACATATAGCGCACTAGGTGGGATAGTTGCCCTTAATGGTCTTGAATGGTGGGCCATAGTGGAACGCTTTCTCGACTACTACTCCGGATGTGGCAATGATGAGCGTCCATGCTAATATTTGTGGATAATGATAGCGTCTAGGCCGATACAGCATGTGGCGTGAGCTCTT